>Ga0326597_10000177_pt1 | contig 117236 bp, 103 predicted proteins | sample RVTome_12_FD_203789 | JGI IMG/M metagenome (GOLD analysis project Ga0326597, IMG submission 203789) | Soil microbial communities from uranium-contaminated site in the Upper Colorado River Basin, Wyoming, United States - RVT100D185 | ecosystem: Environmental > Terrestrial > Soil > Contaminated... | reverse complement strand
CCGACCCGCCCTCACCGGGAAACCCGTCCGTCCTCTCCCGACCCGCCTCCCAGAGGGACCGCCCCAAATCCAACCGCCTGGCCCCAATCCCACTACCCCCAGTCCGACAGACTGCTAGCCCGCATTTTTCACCAGGACTCGTCGCGAGCCCGTGCCCATGGCCGTAGATCCTGGCCGGCCCTCTGCCTGCCGGCAGGCAGGGCGGTAGGCGCCGAATCCTTTCGGCGATTCCGGCCCGCGAGGGCCGGCCGCGCCTGGCGGCGCGGCTCGCCGTTGCAACCGGCTCCTACCTCGGACGAGGACCCGGCCGGGAGATGCGGGCAGTTGCACGGGCGTAGCAGTAGCAGAGTCATGGTGAGAAATGCGGGCTAACGAGCGGCCGCGGCGTCGAATCGCGGTCGATCCGCGCCTACCGAATGTATCACTACAGCGGTCTGCTCCGGGCTCACACCAAGGCTGCGGCGACACGATCGAGGGGTAGCTCGAGGGCAACCAGGTCCTCGTCGGCGTGGCGTTGGGCGTGGAAGCCAAGTCGCTCCGCCAAGCCCAGCATCGCCTCATTCTGGGGCAAGACGTGGCCCACCATCGCGTGCGTGTCTCGGGCCCGGCAGTAGCGGATCATCTTAGTGAGCAGGCCCCGGCCCAGCCCCGTGCCCTTGAGGTCCGAGCGCACCAGGATGCTGAACTCGGCGCGCAGGTTGTCGGGATCGGTGACCGTGCGCACCACCCCGAGGGTCTCGGGCCGGCCCTGCTCATCCTCGGCCACCGCGATGAAGGCCATCTCCCGGTCGTAGTCGATCTGGGTGAAGCGCGCCATCTCCGAGTGGGGCATTTGGCCCACGGCGCGGAAGAAGCGGAAGTACATGTCGTCCGGCGCCACCTGCTCCACGAATGCCTTGTGGGCCGGCTCGTCCTCCGGCCGAATCGGCCGCAACAGCACCTGGCGGCCGGAACGCAGGGTCATGCACTCCTCCAGCTCGCGTGGATAGGGGCGAATCGCCAGGCGCGCCGGACCGCTGGTTTGAGCCCGAGCAACCCCCATGCGCGCATCCAGGGCGAGGACCCCATCCTGGTTGGCAAACAGGGGGTTGATGTCGAGCTCCACGATCTCCGGGATGTCGATGATGAGCTGGGCGATCTTGATGAGGGTAAGGCGGATCGCGTCGAGGTCGGCGGCGGGCCGGTCGCGGTAGCCCCCCAGGAGCTTGGCGATACGGGTGCGGGAGATCAGCTCATCCGCCAGCCCCATGTTCAGCGGCGGCAAGGCCACGGCGCGATCGCCGATCACCTCCACCCCGGTACCGCCCTGGCCGAACAGGATCACCGGCCCGAAGATGCGGTCCGTGGTCATCCCGACGATCAGCTCGTGGGAGCCCGGCCGGCGCGCCATCGCCTGGACCGTGAAGCCGGTGAGGGTGGCGTCCGGGTAGACCTCGCGTGCGCGCCGGAGCATGGCGGTGGCCGCCTCGTGTACCGCCTCCCCGTCCACCAGGTCGAGGGCCACCCCTCCCACGTCCGACTTGTGGGTGATCTCCGGGGAGAGGATCTTCACGGCCACGGGGAAGCCGATCTGCCGTGCCTGGCGCACCGCGTCATCGACGGTGGTGGCGATGTGGGTCTCCACCACCGGGATGCCATAGGCGGCGAGCACACCCTTGGCCTCGGGCTCGGTTAGGGTGCCCCGACCCGCGGCGACGGCGTTCTCCACCATCAGCCTGGCGGTGGTCGTCGCGGCGGTAAACCGCTCGGAGACCGATGCCGGGGTCTCCATCAACAGCTCCTGGTTGCGACGGTAGTGGATCATGTGCAGGAAGGCGCGCACCGCCGCCTCTGGCGTGTCGTAGGTCGGAATGCCGGCGGCCGCGAAGACCTCCCGGGCGGGCTGGGCCGTGACCTGGCCGAGCCAGCTCGTCAGGACGTTGCGCCCCGACCCGCTCACCACCTCGGCCACCGCCTGGGCCGTCTCCGGCCCCGGCGCCACGGCGGTGGGCACGTGCATCACCAGCACCGCGTCCACCCCGCGGTCGGTGAGCAGGATGCGGGTCGCCTCCTGGAACCGCTCCGGCGGGGCGTCGCCGATGATGTCCACCGGGTTGCTCTGCGACCACGTCTCGGGCAGGACCTTATTCAGGGCATCCATGGTCTCCGCCGACAGCTCGGCGAGGCGCCCGCCCTCGGCGATCAGCACGTCCGTCGCCATGACCCCGGGCCCACCACCGTTGGTCAGGATGGCAAGGCGATCGCCGCGCAACGGCTGCATGCGCGTCAGGGTCTCCACCGCACTGAACAGCTCGAAGATGGTGAACACCCGCAACATGCCGGCACGGCGAAAGGCGGTGTCGTAGACGTCGTCGGCCCCGGCCAGGGCGCCGGTGTGGGAGGCGGCGGCACGCGCCCCTTCGGCGTTGCGCCCCGACTTGATCACCAGCACCGGCTTGTTGCGCGCCGCCGACCGCGCCGCCGACATGAACTTGCGCACGTCCTTGAGCGACTCGATGTAGAGCAGGATGGCGCGGGTGCCGGGCTCGATGGCCAGGTAGTCGAGGACATCGCCGAAGTCGACATCCGATGCGTCCCCCATGGAGACGAAGTGGGAGAAGCCGATGTTGTGGCCCCGGGCCCAGTCGATCACCGCCGTGCCCAGGGCGCCGGACTGGGAGACGAAGGCAACCTTGCCGGGTAGGGCCTCGAGGTGGGCAAAGCTCGCGTTCAGGCCGATCCCCGGCACCAGCAGGCCGAGGCAGTTGGGACCCAGGATGCGCATCGAGTAGCGCCGCGCGGTCGCCAGCATCTCCTCCCGCAGGCTGCGCTCCTGCCCCGGTGGCGTCGCGCCGAGACCGGCCGTGAGGACGATCGCCGCCCGCGTGCCGCGTTCCCCGAGGGCCGTGATCAGCTCCAGGACCGTCTCCGGGGGCGTGCACAGGATCGCCATGTCGGGGGTCACCGGCAGAGACGCGACATCGGGATAGGTGAGCACCCCGGCCACGGCCTGGCGCTTCGGGTTCACCGGCATCACCGGCCCGGCGAAGCCGCCGCGTAGCATATTGCGCATCACCAACCCGCCGATGCTATTGAGGCGGTTGGAGGCGCCGATGACCGCGACCGAGGTGGGATGGAACAGGGAATCCAGATGCTGAACGCTCATGGGGTCACCGGGGCAGACGATGGCGGCGCAACGCCGCAAGCCGATCGCCGCGTTTCGTCGCGGCTGCATGGCGAGATGAGGGGGGAGGCCTTTTTCATCATAGCCCGCAATCACTGCCGGTAGGCAATGGCGGTCCCCGGTCGGCAGAGGCAATCGCGCCCGCGGGACTCACCACAGACCCGCGCAGGACACAGACGGCGAATGGCGGGGATTTGATGGCGCGCTCGCGCCCTCTGGTCCGCCCGCCCGACCCACTGCACAATGGTGGATCGCAAGCCACTCCGCGGCTTCGCTCCTGCACCGTATCGGGACACCCCGCTCCAAGAGAGCCTCCATGAAGAAGATCCTGTGTACCGTCGACCTCTCCGAACGCTCGTCCGGCGTGTTGCGCGCGGCCGTTCGCCTCGCGCGCCTGGACTCCAGTACCGTGACCGCTCTCCGGGTCCACGAGCCTCACGCCGTGACCCACCTGGAGGATCTCGGCGACGACTTCCAGCCGGTCCTCGAGCGGGGCGACCGGGCCGCCTTCCAGGCTTGGCTGGAGGCGGAGCGCAAGGACGTCCCGGACGTGGAAATCCACGAGCGCTTCGAGGTCGGCGACCCGGCGGCCACGATTGTCGACATCGCGGCGGAAGAGGGATTCGACCTGGTGGTGATCGGCCACAAGGGACACTCGGCCATCGCGCGCTTCCTCCTCGGCAGCGTCACCACCAAGGTGCTCCATCACGCCCCCTGCAATGTCCTCCTCGTGAAGTAGGAGGGGAGAGCTTGCTCGCGAACCCGGAGCGGCACCCGGCTTCGTAAGCGGCACGGTGGTGCCGGTTCCCGGGCGATTTGGGCCACCGCGCCGGTTCGCGAGCAAGCTCGCGCCCACGGCGGCGAACGCGGCGGACCCGTTGCAGCGAAGCGGCCGGGCGAGCGCGGTCGCCGCCGCGGTCCGGCTACATGCCGTCCACGGCCATGAGGGGGCTGTCGATCACCTTGGTGGCGGTCTCACCGCGGCTGAAGACGAACTCCACCCGGCGGTTCGTCGCACGGTGCTCCGCGGTGTCATTGGGCACCACGGGACGGGTATCGGCATACCCTGCCACCCCCAGACGGGCCGCAGGCAGGCCGCGCTGCTCCCGCAGGTAACGCATCACCGAGATGGCGCGGCTGGTCGAGAGCTCCCAGTTGGACGGGAACCGCTCCGTGTGGATCGGCACATCGTCGGTGTGCCCCTCGATGGCGACGTTGTATGGAAAGGCCTGCATCACCGCGCCGATCTCGTTGAGCACGGAATGGGATCGCTCCAGGAGCGCCGCCGACCCGGCGCCGAAGAACAGCTGCCCCTTCACCCGGATGACAATGCCGCGGGGGGTGGCCTCGGCCTCCGCCATCTCCCGCATCCCCTGTTCGTCGAGCATCTGCTCGATGGTCGCCAAGGCCTCGATGTCCTGGGCCCCGGAGACCAGCTGGGTGGCGGCGACGTCCGGCTCCTCCGGCTCGCTGGGCGGGTTCTCCTGGACCTCCTGCTGGGTCTCGACCAGCGAGGTGTCGGAGCTGGTGCTCATCTCGACTACCGCCGTCTGCGGCACCTCGCGCATGGCCGTCGGCCCCCCGACCAGGGCGTTCTGGATGGAGCTCATCGCGTCCCTGAACTTGACGATGTCCATGTTGGCGAACGACAGGAGCAGGACGAAGAAGGTGAGCAACAAGCTCATCATGTCGGCAAAGGTATTCATCCACTCCGGGGCGCCCGGTGGCGGACAATCGCATCCTTTGGCCATGGCTCAGTGGCCCTCTTCGAGGGCCACCCGCTGGGCCGGTGCCATCAAGGCGAGGAGCTTCTGCTTCACCATGCGCGGGTGCTCGCCCTTGTTGAGGCAATTGACCCCGAGGATGCACATCTCCATGCGCGCCACTTCCTCTTCGGTGCGCGCCTTGAGCTTGTCGCCGATCGGCCCGAAGACGACGAAGGCGAGGACCGCGCCGTAGAAGGTGGTGAGCAGGGCGACCGCCATGGCCGGCCCGATCGCCGACGGGTCGGACAGGTTCTGCAGCATATTCACCAGGCCGATCAGGGTGCCGATCATGCCCATAGCCGGGGCATTGCCCTTCATGAACCCGAGCACGTTCTGCCCCCGGCCGTGGCGCGCCTTGAGAGAGTCGACCTCCGAGGTGAGCACGGCGTTGATCTCCTCCATCTCCACTCCGTCCACCGCCAGACGCACGCCCTTGGAGAGGAACTCGTCGGGAACCTCCACCGACTCCAGGGCGAGAAGCCCCTCGCGACGCGCCTTGTCCGCCAGCTCGACGATCTTCGCCACCAGCTCGGCCTCCGGCGTCGCCCTGTCGAAAAACGACTGGATGGCGACCCCGATGGTACCCATCACCACCTTCAGCTTCTGCATCACCAGGGTCGTGGTGATCACGCCCCCCAAGACGATGAGGATGCTCGGCAGATCGACGAAGGCACCGAGGCTGCCACCGAGAAGGATGGCCCCGATGAGCAAGGCGAAGGTGAAGATCAGGCCGATTAAGGTGGCAATATCCACGGCGTAACTCCCCAGCAACACAGGCACGGGAGGGGAGACCCCCCGCTGTCCGTATCGACCAAGGCGGCATCACAATTGAGCCGGTGGCGAGACGGCCACCCTGCGCTCCCGCCGTGAGCGCACGGGCCAGCGCTTCCCCCCCCGCGGCGGCGTCCAGGGGCCGAAAAAACGGTCTTTACCCCCGCGAAAACCGGTACTATCCGCACGCTTCCATGGTACGCCTCGGCGCTCCAAGTTCTCCCCCTCCCCTGCCACGAACCGCGGTCGGCCGTGTCGCCGGTCGGCCATCCCCCTCCCGTAGCCTCCCGCGCTCTCCATGCTTCGCACCCTGCTTCGCGCCCTCCTGATCAGCGTCGTCACCGTCGTGGTACTGGCGCTTGTTGGCTCCGCGATCGTCGGCGTGTGGGCCTACCGCAGGTACATGCGCGATCTGCCGGACATCGCCACCCTGCACCACTACACCCCGAGCCGGATCACCCGAGTGTTCGCCGGCGGCGGCGAGCTGGTGGGCAGCTTCTACCTGGAGCGCCGCATCCCGGTGTCCATCGGCGCCGTACCGGAGCGGCTGCGCCAGGCCTTCATCGCTACCGAAGACGCGCGCTTCTACTCCCACATCGGCGTCGATCCGCAAGCGATCACCCGCGCCTTCTGGGCCAACGTATCGGAGGGCCATGTGGCCCAGGGCGGCTCGACCATCACCCAGCAGCTCGCCAAGGTCCTGCTCCTCACACCGGAGCGAACCCTCGACCGGAAGATCAAGGAGGCCTTGTTGGCGCTGCGCATCGAGCGCGAGTTCACCAAAGACCAGATTCTGGAGATGTACCTCAACCAGATCTACTTTGGCAGCGGCGCCTACGGCGTCGCCTCCGCGGCCCAGACCTACTTCGGCAAGGCGCTCTCGGACCTGCGTCTGGAAGAGATGGCCATGCTCGCCGGCTTGCCCAAGGCGCCCTCCGCCTTTAACCCGCGGCGCGACCCGCAGCGCGCGTGGCAGCGGCGCGCCGTGGTCCTGGCCCGCATGTATGATGAGCACTACATCACCCTCACCGAGCGCCGCCTGGCCGAGGCCTCGCCCCTCCGGCTAGCCGAGGAGGAACAGCTCACCGGCGAGGCCGACCACTTCTTGGAGCTCGTGCGCCGCCAGCTCAACGACCAGTTCGGCTCCAACGCGGTCTACTCCGAAGGGCTCGACGTCTACACCTCGCTGGACCTCGCGCTGCAACGCACCGCCTTCCATGCCGTCCGCGACGGCCTGATCGCCTACGACCACCGCCACCACTACCGCGGACCGGTCGCCCACCACAACGAAGCCGCTGCTGCCGAGTTCCGCGCGACCCGGGAAGGGGACGAGCCCGACGGCTGGGGCTTACTCCACGCGCTGGTCACCGGTGTTCAGGACGACCAGGTGAAGATCTGGGCGGCGGGTACGGACGGGGCCGTCCCCTTCGACACGTTCAAGTGGGCAGGCCGACGCCACGTCGACCCGAAGCGCCCGGACGAGATGCGGTGGGAGAAGGCCCAGGGAGCAGCCGACGTCCTGGCCGTGGGCGACGAGATCCTGGTGGATCGCGACCGCGACGACGCCGGCCACGCGACCTATCGCCTCGCCCAGCTCCCCGAGGTGGAGGCGGCCCTCGTCTGCCTGCACCCCGCGGACGGCGCCATCCTCGCGTTGGTTGGCGGCAAGGACTTCGAGGCCTCCGAGTTCAACCGTGCCGTCCAGGCGCGCCGCCAGCCGGGCTCCGCCTTCAAGCCCTTCATCTACGGCGCTGCCGTCGAGGCGGGACGCAGCCCGGCCAGCGTCTACCTCGACTCGCCGATTATCTACGACGACATCCATCTCGCCCGGAAATGGCGACCGGCCAACTACTCGCAGAAGTTCTACGGCCCGACGCCGCTACGTGAGGGTCTGGTCCACTCGCGCAACGTGGTCACCATCCGCCTGCTCAACGACATCGGCATCCGGCGGGCGGTGAGCTTCGCCAAGCGCTGTGGCATCGGCAGCCCCCTGGAGGCGGATCTCTCCCTGGCCCTCGGCGCGTCGGTGGTCTCGCCCCTGGAGATCACCGCGGCCTATGCCACCTTCGCCAACCGCGGGCAGTACGTGGCGCCGGCCGCAATCCACAAGGTGGTGAGCGCCCGGGGCGAGACCCTGTTCGAGCACGCCCCGGCGCCACGCCGGGCCATCGACCCGGCGGTCGCCTTCGTGGTCGCCGACATGATGCAGGACGTCGTGCGGCGCGGCACCGGACGCCGTGTCGGGCAAGCGCTCCCGGGGTGGCCGATCGCGGGTAAGACCGGTACCACGAATGAGTACAACGATGCCTGGTTCATCGGCTTCTCTCCGTCCCTCGCCACCACCGTGTGGGTGGGCTTCGATGAGCTGCGGACCCTGGGCAGGGGAGAGACCGGCGCCCGCGCCGCCGCACCGATCTGGACCGAGTTCATGCGTGCTGCCCTCGCCCAGGAACCCAAGCTGCCGTTCACCGCACCGCCGGAGCTGCGCTGGCGCCGGGTCGACCGGGGGACCGGCCTGCTGGCACGTTCGGACCAGACGGCCAAGGTCCGCCTCGAATGTTTCGTCACCGGTAACGAGCCGACCGAGTTTGCACCGCTCCCCGCCGACGGCCTCGCCCAGCCGTCCCCCGTGGCGAGCGACGGCAACGGCCCGACGCCGAGCCCCGTGCCGCGCATCGTCCCGGCGCTCTAGTCAGGAGGCAGGGGTCGGAGGGTAGTCGGCCACTGCACGGCTAGCAGACTTTTCGGGTTGCTCACTGTACCAATCCCTACCCCCTGCCCCCTCACCCCTGACCCCTGACCCCGTTCCCGCTACGCTACCCCATGCCCCCTCCCCAACCGCCCCTGGACTGGCTCGTCGCCCCCTTTCGCGCAGGATGCAAGCCGCCCAGCCAGCGGCGTGTCGGCATGGAGGTGGAGGTCCAAGGGGTGTGCCCCCACTCGGGACACCGCCTGCCCTTCGATGGGCCGCAGGGGGTCGAGGCCGTGCTCAAGACCCTGGCCATTGCCTGCGGCTGGATCGAGGAGTGCGAGGGGGCCCACGTCATCGGCCTGCACCGCCAGGGCGAGACTATCACCATCGAGCCGGGCGGCCAGGTGGAGCTGTCCACCGCACCGAGGGCCACCCTCGCCGAGCTGGAGGAGGACTATCGCCGCTTCCTCGCCGACCTCGACGCGGTGGCCGAGCGGCTCGACATCCAGTGGACCCAGACCAGTGTCCACCCCCTCGACCCGGCGCCGGCCGTCACCTGGGTGCCGAAGGGGCGCTACGCCTTCCTCTCCGAGCACCTGGCCACCACCGGCGCCCTCGGCCACCAGATGATGAAGCTCACCTCCGGGGTCCAGGTATGCCTCGACTACCAGAGCGAGGCGGAGTGCTTCGCCATGGTGCGCGCGGTCCAGGGGCTGGCACCCATCGTCGGCGCGCTAGCCGCAAACTCGCCTTTCGTCGAGGGGGTGCAGGCCCCGGCCTCGGTCTACCGCCGCCACATCTGGCGCCACACCGACCCACAGCGCTGCGGCTTCCTGCCCGGCGCCCATGAGCGGGCGGACTACGGATTCGCCGACTATGTGGAGCACCTCCTCGACGTGCCCATGCCCTTCCTGCGCCGGGGCGTACGCTGGTTCACCGCCGATGGCCGGACCTTCCGGCAATTTCTCACCAACGGTATCGACGGCATCCACCCCACCCCCGAGGACTGGGCCCTCCACGGCACCTCCCTGTTCACCGAGGTGCGGCTGAAGAACTTCGTCGAGGTGCGCTGCTGCGACCACCCCGGCGTGGACAAGGTCATCGCCCTAGCCGCGCTCTGGGTGGGCCTGCTCTACGACGACGAGGCGCGGCGCCGGGCGTGGCAGCTCGCGGCCCACTGGTCGCCGGAGCAGCTCCAGGCGGCCGACCACGCGGCGATCGCCGACGGCCTGGCCGCCACGATCGACGGGACAACCGTGGCCGACCTCGCCCGCCAGGTGGTGGAGATCGCCGCGGCCGGCCTCACCCGCCTCGACGAAGACCCGGTCCGCCTCGCCCCCCTGCGTGAGCTGGCCGCCGCCGGCCGCTCGCCGGGCGACGAGCTGCTCGCCGCCGCGTGCGATCCGGACGACAGCCTGCGCGTCGACGCCTGGCTCGCCTTCGAGGGCGACCGCTGGCGGCGCTACCTCGACGGCCCCTGACCAGATCGTCGCGCACGCGTCCCCGGAATCACGGTAGGAGCCGAATCCCTTCGGCGACCCCCGGCCCGAAGGGCCGGCCGCAGCCACCGGCGCCTGTTTACCGCGCCGGTGGCGCGGGTCGCCGGTGCAACCGGCTCCTACCGGTGTCGGTTACCGGTCCGGCGGCCGCCACACGGTCTCGGCCCCGCCCGCCGCCTGCCGCGCCAGGACGAAGAGGAGGTCGGCGAGCCGGTTGAGATAGCGGCCACACTCGGGGTTCGTCGTCTGCGCCGAGGCACGAATCAGGCCCACCACCGCCCGCTCGGCCCGCCGGCACACGGCCCGGGCGAGGTGGAGCCGCGCCGCTGCCTCGCTGCCGCCCGGAAGAATGAAGCTACGCAGGGGCGGCAGGGTGGCATCGACCGCGTCGATCGCCGCCTCCAGCCGAGCGGTGTAGGCACCGTCCAGCCGCAGCGGTGGCCGTGGCGCCGACGCCTCCCCGACCGCGACCGGCCGGGCGAGGTCCGCGCCGAGGTCAAACAGCTCGCGCTGGATCCGCTCCAGCAACCGATCGGCCTCCTCTTCCACCCCCGCGGCCCGCACGAGCCCGACCGCCGCGTTCAGCTCATCCACCTCCCCCACGGCGACGATCCGCGGGTCGCCCTTTCCGACCCGCGACCCATCCCCGAGCCCGGTCTCCCCACTGTCTCCACCCCGCGTATAGATCGCCATGGTCCGACCCTATCGCACCCCGACCTCATCTAAGGAATGCAGGAAGAGACAGGAAGGCAGGAAGGGAACAGACGGAGTCGGCGAGCCGAGCATCGCGCTCCGTTCCTGGCTTTCTGCTTTCCTCAGAGACTCACAGAGAAGGCTCGTCGCCTGAAGACTCCACTTTCTTCTGATCAGCGCCACCGAGCAGCTCATCTTTGAGCGCCAGGACGGACTTTCTCCGGTCATCCCGAAGAGCTGGTAGTACGTAAAGTTCATGGAGCACCTCGGCAAGGGCAGCAAGGATGACCCGAATGTGCCGCGCCTCCCAGCCGTCGTAGGCATTCTCGTGAACCTTCGAGCTGGTGACCTGCTGGACCGTGACGAGTGTGTCAAATAAGGCTGGCTCGACCTCTGGATGAAGGCTCTTTAGGGACTTGATCCGCTCCTCGTAATCGTCTCCATCTGCTTTTTCACGCGCAGCGAGTTCATAGACGATCTTGCGGGCGCACGCTGATGCGCCCGTGAGGAAATTGCTCTTCAGGCAACCCTCAGCCTCGGTCAGAAGTGCGCGCAGTTCGCTGGGAACACGGCCGTCCAAAACGAAGAATGAGGTCGGCACAGAATAGAAAAACGACCGGTCAAGAAATTCTCCGTCATCAACGCCTTCAGGGGCAGAGAATTGGTAGCACGGCTGTCCCCAACCATAAGGCCCAGTCCGGGTAGCTAGGTTCTCATACGTGAGATGCATAGAAGTCTTGTCGCAGGAGCGGCACCTCACGAAGAACACATGGCATTCCTTGGAATCCGTCCAGTCGAAACGACTGTAACTCACTATCGAATAGGACACGTGACGGCGATTGCAGAAGGGACAGTTGTAGATGTGCTCGTCTACGAAATACCTCTGATCGAGATGAGATTGGTCAGCCATTTGGGTGACTCCTTGGTACTCGGTTACAAAGAAAGGCAACCAGCAAGGGACCGATGTTCCGTTCTTCTTCCTGCTTTCCTGCCTTCCTTAGAGGAATCCCGAATCGCCTTGGTCGTCGCAGCGCGGGGTTTCTCGCTGAGCACGACACACGCGATGAAATCACCCTTCGTGTCCTTCGTGGTTCCCGCTTGCCGTTCTTTGCGCCTTGGCGTCTTTGCGTTGAACAGTCGCCGGGCTAGCCGCCCAGGGCCTGGTCCAGGTCGGCGATCAGGTCGCGGGGGTCTTCGAGGCCGATGGCGAGGCGGATCAGGCCGTCGGTGACGCCGGCGCGGAGCCGGGCCTCCGGGGCCATGCGCGAGTGGGTGGTGGAGGCGGGATGGGTGACGATCGACTTGGCGTCCCCGAGGTTGGCGGTGCGCGAGAAGAGTTGCAGGCGATCGAGGATCGCCATGGCCCGCGCGCGGTCCCCCACGTCGAAGGTGATGAGGGCGCCGCCCCGCTCCATCTGGCGTGCGGCCACCGCGCGGTACTTGTAGCCGGCGAGCCCCGGGTAGGTGACGGCAACGAGGTCGCCGCGCGCCGCCAGCCACGCCGCCACCTGCTCCGCGTGGTCGCAATGGGCCGCGATGCGCACCGGCAGGGTCTCCAGCCCCTTGAGGAGGACCCAGGCGTTGAACGCCGACAGGGTCGGGCCGGTGGTCCGCACGAACGGGAAGAGGGTGCCGCGCACCAGCTCCGTGCGGCCGGCGATCACCCCGCCGAGGACCCGCCCCTGACCGTCGATGAACTTGGTCGCGGTGGAGACCGTGAGGTCGGCACCGAGGCTCAGGGGGCGTTGCAGGATCGGGGTGCAGAAGGCGTTGTCCACCGCCACCAGGGCCCCGGCCCCATGGGCGATCTCCGCCAGGGCCGCCAGGTCGACGACCTCCAGGGTTGGGTTGGACGGGGTCTCCACCAGGCACAGCTTGGTGGGGGTGCGCAGGGCGTCGCGCCACTGGTCGAGATCGGCCAGGCCGACGAAGGCGGTGTCGATCCCCCACCGCGGCAGGAGCTGTTCCACCAGCAGGTAGGTCGCGCCGAACACCTCACGCGCGCACACCACCCGGTCGCCCTGGGAGAGAAGCGCCAGGCAGGTGGTGAAGATGGCGTTCATGCCACTCGCCACGGCCAGGGCCGCCTCGGCCCCCTCCAGCGCCGCATAGCGCTCCTCGAAGCAGGTCACGGTCGGGTTGGTGAACCGCGAGTAGATGTTCCCCGCCTCCTCGCCGGCGAAGAGCGCCGCCCCCTGGGCCGCGCTCTCGAAGGTGAAGCTGGAGGTGAGAAACAACGCCTCGCTGTGCTCGCGAAACGCCGTGGCGTGCCGCCCGGCCCGCACGGCGAGGGTCTTGGGGTGGAGGGGCTGATTGTCGGCCATAGAGAGACATCCCTCTAAGGAAGGCAGGAAGGAAAGGAATGCAGGAACGAGATCCCGAGCCTCATCCGTGGATCACGCGCTTCACCGCCAGCCGGTGGGTCGCGAAGTTGAGCAAGAGACCATGGTGCTTGCCAGTAGCCCTGAGATACGAACGCACCACGGAGAAATGGACGTCCTCGAATGATTGAACCGCCTTGAGCTCCACCACGATCTGGTTCTCGACGAGGAGGTCCAGCCGATGCCGGCCGACCTCGCGGCCATCATAGAGGACTGGAACCGATAGCTGGCGATCGTAGCGCAGGCGCCGATTATCGAATTCCATTGCCAGGGCCTCCTCGTAAATCGACTCGACGAACCCGGGCCCGAGACGGCTATGGACCGCGATCGCAGCACCGATGATCTGCTCCGTCAGCTGTTCACACTCCAACACTTCCTGCCTTCCTTTCCTTCCTGACTTCCTTAGATGGTTCCCTGGTACGCCTTCGAACCCATCTCCCCTTTACCCTCCCAGCAGGTAGACCGCCGACGAGGCGCGCCAGCCGGCGCACCAGCTCGACCGGAGGGGGTCGCCGTGGTCGTCGAGGAGGATGCGCCGCCGCACGATGAACCCCTCGGCGCGGACCAGGTCCTCGAAGTCCGTGAGGGTGCAGAGGTGGATGTTCGGGGTGTCGTACCACTCGTAGGGCAGCACCTCGTTCTTGGGCATCCGCCCCTGGAGGAGCAGGGAGAGGCGGATGCGCCAGTGGCCGAAGTTGGGGAAGGAGACGATCGACGCCCGCCCGACCTTGGCCATCTTCTGCAGCAGGCGGCGCGGGTTGCGGGTCGCCTGGAGGGTCTGGGAGAGGATCACGTAGTCGTAGCCGCCCTCCGGGTGGACCGCGAGCCCCTCGTCGAGGTCCTCGTGGACCACCGCCAGCCCCTGCTTGACGCAGGCAAGGATGCAGTCGCCGTCGATCTCCACGCCGTAGCCCTGCACCCCCCGGTGGTCGCACAGGGCGGCGAGCAGGGCGCCGTCGCCGCACCCGAGGTCCAGCACCCGCGCGCCGCCCGGGATCAGGTCGAAGACGTGGCGCTGGTCCTTACGCAGGCGGCGGTCCAGGGCCAGGGGCTCGGCGGCGGTGGGGCAGGTGCCGTAGTCGGTGGGGCGCACCTCGCTCATGGGCCACCCCCGCGCCGGTCGAGAAACGCCTTCAGCGTCGCCTTGTACGCCGGGACGTCGAGGAGGAAGGAGTCGTGGCCGTGGGTCGATTGAAACTCCTGGAAGGTGACGTGCTTGTGGTGGCGCAGCAGCACCTCCACCAGCTCCATGGAGCGCGACGAGTGGAACCGCCAGTCGCTGGAGAACGAGCACACCAGGTAGTCGCTCTCCACCGGCCCCAGCACCCGCGCCGCGGTCGCCGGGTCGGGGAACGGGTCGTAGTAGTCCATCGACTTGGTGAGGTAGAGGTAGGTGTTGGCGTCGAAGCGCTGCACGAACTTGGAGCCCTGGTAGTGGAGGTAGCTCTCCACCGCGAAGTCGCGATCGAAGCCGTAGGAGAACCGCTCCCGGTCCTGGAGGTTGCGGCCGAACTTGTCCTGGAGCCCCTCCTCCGACAGGTAGGTGATGTGCGCCATCATGCGCGCCACGGCGAGGCCGCGGTGCGGCGCCACGCCGCGGGCGGCGTAGTGGCCGTCGTGGAAGTCCGGGTCGGTCATGATCGCCTGGCGGCTCACCGCGTTGAACGCGATGTTCTGGGCCGAGAGCCGGGTGGTCGCGGCGATGATCACCGCGCTCTCCACGATCTCCGGGTAGTCGAGGGTCCACTGCAACGCCTGCATGCCCCCCACCGAGCCGCCGATCACGCTCGCCAGGCGGCGGATCTGGAGGTGGTCCACCAGGGCGCGCTGGGCGCGTACCATGTCGGCGGTGGTGACCATGGGGAAGTCGAGGCCGTAGGCGCGGCCGGTCGCCGGGTTGATGGAAGCGGCGCCGGTGGAGCCGCTGCACCCGCCGATCACGTTGCTGCACACGACGAAGTGGCGCTCCGTGTCGATCGGCCGCCCGGGCCCGACGAAGTTGTCCCACCAGCCACGATTCGCCTTGCCCGGGTGGACCCCGGCCACGTGGGCGTCGCCGGACAGGGCGTGGCAGATCAGGACCGCGTTGTTACGCGCCGCGTTCAGTCGGCCGTAGGTCTCGTAGGCGAGGGTGACCGGCGCGAGGGTGGCGCCGGAGTCCAGGCGCAGAGGGGCCTCGGCGGTGAACAGCTCCACGAGCTGGGTCTCTACCTCACCGACGCCCCGCGTTGTTTCCTGTGGGTCACTCATCCCGCACCTCGTCCCGTGCGTCACGAAGGGGGCGGGGCGCGGGCGATCGCGCGGCCGCCGTGTCCCCATTTTTCCCGGCCCGCGGCCGGGCTGGATGGCGCACCTGACGAGCCGGGGGCTCCGGTTGCGGTGGCATCAAAGGGCCAGGTCCCTCCGCCACTCTTCATGAAAACACGCGGGCCGCAGGGTGGGACGCCCTCTGCGACCTGTCAACTCGCTTTTCCGCCGCGACGGTGGCGGCGAACGCGCTCATCCGTCAGATGGCGGCTGGCGGCAGCCCATATAAGGAAGGCAGGAAAGAAGCAGGAAAGCAGGATGGGTTGGGTGGGGGACGGGATGAATGCGGGGGGGCGCGAAGGTGCGGGAGAGGGGAAGGCGACTCTGAAGGATGATCGGGAACGCGGGAAGCCAGGAAACCAGGAAAGCGATGCCTGGGAAGGTATCCTCCTGACTTCCTGGCTTCCCGCGTTAAACGATCCAAGGTGACCTGCGACGGTCGCGCTCCGGGGTGCTGGCGGGCAGGGGTTGTCGATACTCGGGCGGCCGACTCCTTCCACGTCTGCGCCGCTGCGTCTCGGCGCGAGTCCCCCCTGGCCCGGTACGCGCCTTTCTCCGTGTCGCCTGGTTCGTTAGGCTCTTGCCCATCCGCCGCCACGCTTCGGTGGGACCGCGCCGGGAGAGCGCACCGTCACCTTGCAGGGGGAGTCGCCATGGAGTGTCGCGTGAAGTGGGTGGAGCGGATGTGCTTCCTCGGCCAGACGGCGAGCGGCCACTCGCTGGTGATGGACACCTCGCCGGACTTCGGCGGCGATAACCGCGGCGTGCGGCCCATGGAGCTGCTCCTCATGGGCCTGGGCGGCTGTACCTCCGTGGACGTCGTCTCGATCCTCAGGAAGGGGCGCTTCGACCTGGTGGACTGCGAGGTGACGGTCGCCGGCACCCGCGCCCCGGAGCCGCCCAAGGTCTACACCGACATCCACGTCCACTACCGCATCACCGGCCGGGGCATTCCGCAAGATCGCATCGCGCGCGCGATCAAGCTCTCCAGCGACAAGCTCTGCTCCGCCTCCATCATGCTCGGCAAGGCGGCGACCGTGACCCATGACTACGAGTACATCGAGGTGGGGTGAGGTAGGAGCCGGTTGCACCGGCGATCCGCGCCCCATGGGCGCGGCAGACCTGCCTGCGGCAGGCAGGCCCTATCGGGGCTGGGTCGCCGAAGGCGATTCGGCTCCTACCCGTGTCGAGGGGACCGGCGAGAGATGCCGGTGATCGCGGCGATTGCCGCCTCCCGTTGCGCGCCGGTGAAGTCGTCGCCATAGAGGCGCAGAAAGATCTCGCGGCGCAGCGCCTCGCCCTGGGTGCCGGCAGCTCCAGCGCGGATCAGGACCTTGGCCGACGCGAGCATCTGGCACGCCATCCGTACCCGCTGCTCGGGCGACAGGGCGAGAAGCATCCGCTGGTAGCGGGCCTCGACGTCGGGTGGGGTATCGGTCATGTCGGACGCACCGCCTCCAGCAGGTCCCCCACCCCCAGCTTCGCGGCCCACGCCGCCAAATAGTCCCAGTCGAGGCCCGGTGCCGAGCGCACCAACTGCTCGACGTCTCGGCGTTGCAGCTCCGACCCGGACTCCCGCCCCCAGCACAGCTTGGAAAGGAGGAGATCCTCCGGGGCGACCACGGAAACGGGGCAGCCGTCGATGTCCACCGACCGGCGTCGCGCCAACTCCACCTCGCGGTACGGCTCGGCCTTGCGCACGATGAAGTCCGCCTTGAGGATCCACTCGTTGTGGATGATGTTGAACATGCCGCGCCGTGCCACCGCATCGCGCACAGCCGTCTCGTCGATGTAGCAGTCCGCGGCGAAGAGCCCCACCAAGCGACCCACATCCGCGGTCTGCACCTCGACCACCAGATCGATGTCGCGCGTCATCCTGGGCACGGCGTACACCGCCAATGCCATGGAGCCGGTCACCATGTACGGGATGCCCGCCCCGGCTAATCGCGTGGCCATCAACTTCAGGAACGCGAGCTGTTCGTCCACGGAGCTACCGTATCACGTGCCTGGCGTCGCTCATCAACCCACCGGCGTGGCCACCTGCTCACGCCCCGGCGATGGTCATCTCCTCGATGAGCAGGGACGGCGAGGCGGTGGCGCCGCGGAACTCCAGGTCGCGGCCCACGGCCACGATGCGGCGGAACATCTCCTTGAGGTTGGCGGCGACGGTGACCTCGTGGACCGGGTGGGCGATGGCACCCCCTTCGATCCAGAAGCCGGCAACGCCCCGGGAGTAGTCGCCGGTGAGGAGGTTGACTCCCTGACCCATGAGGTCGGTGACCAAAAGACCGCGGCCCATGTCGCGCAGCAGTTCCTCCAGGCTCGCCGTGCCGGGCGCGATGTAGAGGTTGTGCGGCCCGCCGCAATTGCCGGTGGTGGTGGTGGAGAGCTTGCGCGCGGCGTAGGTGTCGAGGAAGTAGCCGCGCAACATCCCCGCCTCCACCACGGCCCGGTCGCGGCTCGCGACCCCCTCGGCGTCGAACGGGCAGGAGCCCAGGCCGCGCGGCCGGTGGGCCTCGTCGTGGATGGTGACGAGCGGGGCGAAGACCGGGGTGTCGAGGGTGCCGGCGAGAAACGAGGTGCGGCGGTAGAGGGGGGTGCCGCTGGCGGCGCCGGCGAAGTGGCCCAGGAGGGTGGCCGCCGCGTCCGGGTCGAAGCACACCGGCGCCCGGGTGGTGGCGATCCGGCGGGCCCCGAGGCGGCGCGCGGTGCGCTCGCCGGCGATCCGCCCCACCGCCTCGGGGGTGGTCAGGTCGGCCGGGTCGCGGCTTGCCGCATACCAGCCGTCACGCTCCTTGGTGCCGTTCGCCGAGGCCACCACCGTGCAGCTCACTCCCTTGCGGGTGGTGGCATACCCTTGCAGGAAGCCGTGGGTGTTGCCGAGGACCAGGCGCGCGCCGTGGCAAGAGACGCTCGCCCCCTCGGAGTTGGTCAGGCGCGGATCCACCGCCAGGGCCGCCGCCTCGCAGGCGCTCGCCTCTCCGAGGGCCCGCTGCGGGTCGAGGTCGAGGGGGAAGGCGAGCTGCAGGTCGGGCTGTTCGATCGCCAGGAGATCGGCATCCGGCAGGCCGGCGCACGGGTCGTCGTCGGTGCGCGTCGCCAGGCCGAGCGCCGCCTCCACCGTGGCCGTCAGGGCCTCGCGGGAGAGGTCGGTGGTGGAGGCGGTGCCGCTGCGATACCCCTTCGCGCCAGCGCGGTAGACCGTCAAGGAGAGGCCGCGCGAGCGGTGGTGCTTGAGGGTCTCCGGCTCCCCCAGACGCACCGTGGCGGAGAGCCCCACCGACCCCTGGGCAGCCGCCTGGGCCTGATCGGCACCGCCCTCGCGCGCGAGGGCCAGGGCCGCCTCGACCGCACCGGCGAGGTCGCGATCGACCTCCATTACCGGGTCCCACCGACGGTGAGACCGGTGATCTTGAGGGTCGGCTGTCCCACCCCCACCGGCACGGACTGGCCGCACTTGCCGCAGGTGCCGATGCCGTCGTCCAGGCGCAGATCGTTGCCCACCATGACCACCCGGGTGAGGCACTCGGGGCCGCTGCCGATCAGGGTAGCGTCCTTCACCGGCTCGGCGATGCGCCCGCCGCGGATGCGGTACGCCTCGTTGGCCACGAACACGAATTTACCCGAGGTGATGTCCACCTGGCCGCCGGCGAAGTGGACCGCGTAGAGGCCGTCCGCCACCGAGGCGATCACCTCCTCCGGCGCCGCCGCGCCCGGGAGCATGAAGGTGTTGGTCATGCGCGGCAGCGGCAGGTAGGCGAACCCCTGGCGGCGGCCGTTGCCGGTCGGCGCCACCCCCATGAGCCGGGCGTTGTGCCGATCCTGGAGGTAGCCGGCGAGGATGCCGTCGTCGATCAGCACCGTGCGGCCGGTGGGGGTCCCCTCGTCGTCCACGGTCAGGGAGCCGCGCCGGTCCCGCAGGGTACCGTCGTCCACCACGGTGCAGCCCGGGGCCGCCACCCGCTCGCCCATGCGGCCGGCAAAGGCGGAGGTCCCCTTGCGGTTGAAGTCCCCCTCCAGGCCGTGGCCGATCGCCTCGTGGAGCAGGACCCCGGGCCAGCCCGGCCCCAGCACCACGTCCATCGTGCCGGCCGGGGCGTCCACCGCCTCCAGATTGAGCAGGGCGCGGCGCACCGCCTCCCGCGCCAGCGCCTCGGGCGTCAGGTGGGGCTGGTCGCGGAAGCAGGCGTAGCCGGTGCGACCACCGCCGCCGGCCGAGCCGCTCTCGCGGCGCCCCTGGTCCTCCACCACCACCGACAAATTGAGGCGCACGAGGGGACGAAGGTCGGCCACCAGCGAGCCGTCGGAGGCGGCGATCAGGACCGTCTCGAAGCTCCCGGCGAGGGTCGCCATCACCTTGTCGACCCGCGGATCCAAAGCGCGGGCGATGCGGTCGAGCTCCCCCAGGAGCGCGACCTTCTCGCCGTCGGTCAAGCCGGCGATCGGGTCGACGCCGGTGTACAGGGGCGCGGCCGGGGCGGCGGCGGTGATCGCCACGGGCGTGGCTGCGTCCTCCCCACGGCGCGCGATGGCCCCGGCCATGCTGACCGCCTCGGCCACCTGGGCCGGGCCGATCTCCTCCGAGTAGGCGAAGCCGGTCCGCTCCCCGGCCACCACCCGCGCCCCGAAGCCGCGGGCGATGGCGTGGGAGCCGGACTTCACCGCCCCCTCCTCCAGGGAGAATGACTCCTGGCGCGCGTACTGAAAATAGAGGTCGGCGAGGTCGACACTACCGCCGAGGGCATTGCCGAGAATGGCCCCGATCCTCCCCTCATCGAGCTCCGCCGGGGCCAGCAGCCGTTCACGGGCGTAGGTCAGTGGATCCATCGCCCTACTCTACCCGCCCCGCCTGGGTAGGCTAGTCCGCGGTGGCGCGGCGGGAGCGACGGCGAACCCGCGTCCGTTTCTGCCCGGGTGCCGGGTCCCGCGTGGACCGGCTATTCGTATAGCGGCGGTGGCTGCCTGCCCGTGGTCGCCGGCGGTGGCGGCGGGGCCGCTCGCTTCGCAACCGCGGCAGCCATACCAACGACAGGGCCACGAACACGATCACCGCGCCCATGGCCACCTCGAAGAGGGTTGCGGGATGGTAGGCGAGCGGGGTCGCGATTGGTTCCTGGTTCTCCACCTCTGGGTTCGGATCGACCGCGCTGTCCTCGACCTGCACGGGGCGCCCGGTGATCAACAGGTGAGCGCCCAGCACAGCGAGGGCGTGGTCGAGCACGACGGCAGGGGCTAGCAGGCGAGGCGGCGGCGCCGCCGCCTTGCCCTCGATGCCCTCCACCGGCGGGGGCGTCGACTCGGTCGACGCCCGCGTCTGCGAAGCGATCGGATCGACCCGCACGGCCATCGCCGGTATGGCCGACATCAAGAGGGCGATGCACGCGACGAGCGTGGGTCGGGAACCCCTCCTCATGGCAGAAATGGCCCGGCCCCATTGCTCGGTATTCTTCCCTGAAGGTCCCCGCTCCGCCGTGATTGACCCCTCTACCAGGCGATCACTCGCTTCGGACTGGGCAGCCATGCGACGGTCTTCCGAAGGACAGCGGTCGGGTGGGTGGGCTAGAGGCCGAGGCTGAAGCCGACACCAAACTGGAATCGCGGATAGCTATGGCCGGAGAGGTCTCGCACCACCCGGTGATCCAGGAGGTCGAGAAGGGGGTAGGTGGTCGCCTCGCCATCCACGTCGGCCTGGCTCAGCCCGGTAAAGCGCGCCACGCCCACCACACCGCGGCCCGGCAGATAGCCACTGCTCTCCACCTTTTCTTCCGTGCGCAGGAAGACCCGGCCAACCGCCTGACGCGGGACTCGCGGGCGACCGCGCCGGTCGAATGCGAGCAGCTCCACCTCGATCAAGGTACGATCATCGGTCTGCAACAGTGAGACGATCTCGCCCCCGAAACCAAAGGTACGACCCCGGTACGCGTCCGGGGAGCGCACCAACGTAGCGGCGCTGGGCAACGGCTCGAGCGTCTCGTGGGGTCCGCGCCCCGTGGCACAGGCGGCGACGCAGAGCAGCACGAGGAGCAGGCCGGAACGGAGTGAAGGTGGCGACAGCATGATGGTTGTGCCGAGGATAGCCCACACCGGCCGCATTCGCGCCGCCGGCAGCGGTGACCTTCATCCACAGGGTCAGCCATGACGCCGTCGTGCCGAAAAAAGGAGGAGACCCGTTGGTTCCTCGCCCCCGATGTGCCGGCGCATGAGCGCCGCTGGAGATTGACCCATGTTCGTCTCATCCACCTCAGCGACGCTTCTCGCGCCCCGCCCGACGGCGGCAATCGAGCCGTCACCCGTAGCGTCGCCGTCCCCGGCGACGGAGCAGCAGGGGGCGACCGGTGACCTCCCCGTCGCTGACTCCACGGGTACGAGCACGTGGGTCGCCACGAGCCTAAGGGAAGATAATACCGTCAGCCAACGAGTTATCGACCTCGGCCGCGACCATCTCGCGCTCCACCTGTTCACCACGCGAAACCGCTCCACCGCCCAGCAGCTCAACGTCACGGACGGTGCCGTGGTGACGGAGCTTGCCACGTCGGTCGCGGCGGCCTACTCGGTGGATCTCACCATCGAAGTCTCGTTTCTCGGGGATTTGACGGGCCAGGTGGACCGGCTCGCCGAGCTCGATCCAGCCTTGTTGCAGGACTTTTCGGCCGCCTTCCACGCCCTCGACGGCAGCCGCGCGGCCCAGAAGGAGCTCTTCCGCGCCACCGACGCCCTGTTCAACGGCCTGGAAGAAGAGCTGGGCCTCGATGCCACCACGCTCGACGACGAGGCGGCCGTGATCAAGGGCGCGGTGAGGGGGTTTTTCCGCCGGGTACGGCAATTCGACCGTGTGTTAGAACGGGCGGCCGACGGCGCGGCGCAATGGGTCGGCCGGCAACTGCACAGGCTGGCCGGCGAGACGGTGCGCTCGGCCAAGGGGAGTGATTCCGCGGCGATGCAGCGGATGCGCCGGGTGGACGAGCTACTCGGGAAGGTGGGCGAGGACAACCTCGACGCGGTGGGCAAGAAGCACCTCGGCCGGTTGTTCCGACAGCTCCTTCAACCATGGCGTGGGACGGGCGAGGGCCGGGGCGACGACCATGGCCGATGGCAACAGACGGTCGATACCAGCCTAGCGCGCGCAACGGACCACATGGCGGGCCTCTCCCACCGGGCAGACGCCCTGCGTCCCCCGATCCAGGCCCTCGACGAGGCCCTGGCGCGGGCGGCGCCCGTAACGACCGCGTTCGTAGTCGCGCTAGCGACCCAATTCGAGGCGGCAATCCGCACCCTCCCGGGAGCCGTGGGTCCGGCACAGATGACGACGAGCAACGAGGACCAACGGCGCATTGTGGATCTCGGGCGAGACCGAGTTGTGGAGACTCGATGAAGATCAAGTTCCTGATAGTTCTCTTTTTGGCCCTGGTGGTCGGGACCGGGCTCGAGGTCATGACCTTGCCGCCCTCGGATGCGCCTCCGTCATTCCGGGAATACTGTGCCGGCCGGTGTCACATCAGTCCCACCAGTGTGCTCAGCGGCAAGAAGCGGGCATTCCTGGCGTGGCAGGACCTGTCGCGGGTCGACCGTGGCTTGAAGCTATGTACCATGGGCCTGGCCCTGTACGACCAGTCGCGGAACCGTTACGACCCGTCGCGCAAGGGGATCCCCATGGCGGACCATAATGCGATCCTGGCGTACCTCGACCACTACCTCGGCCCACCGTCGCAGGACGACCTCGGCGCGGCCTTCGCCGTCGACGAGTGAGCGGCCGGGCGAGACGCCGGGACCTCTGCTCGGTGCAGGCCGCTACAGAAACTCCACGGTGCTGCAGTAGCAGAACACGAAGCGGCCGCCGTCCACCTCTACCAGCAGCTCCGCGCCGCGGTTGGCGGCGTAGTCGATATAGCCGGGGATCGGGCAGCCATCGTGGCACTCGGTGGCGCCCGCCGGCGACTCGTAGTCGCGCTCCCGATCGTACCAGGACAGGCACGTCGGTTCTCGCAGGAGGGTCGCCGCCACGCCGTCGGCCACGCGCTTCGCCCCGGCGTAGTCGAGGCCCCACTCGGGCGCGGTGATCGCCAGCCGCTTCATGGTGCCGGCGGCCGGCGGAAGGAGAGCAGGTAGGAGCGCGCGTGGATGCGCTCGCCACTCGCGAAGGTGAAGCCGGCCGCCTCGCCCCAGGCCGCGATCTCCCGCTCCGTGTAGGTGCGACCGCCCGCGGTCATGGCGAGCATGTTGACCGCGAACAGGGCCGCCTCCTTCGCTGTGGTGCGGTCGAGGTCGACGACGTTCTCGTGGACGATAAGTCGGCCGCGGGGCGTCTGACCGGTGTCATCCATGTCGCGCACACTCGACCGTCGCGGCCATCTAGACACCCGGCGGCGCGGTTAGTCACCGAAGCTGGTACCCACGAGCCGCGCGGCCTGAACCATGGGGTGGTCGACCGGGACGAGCTTCTTGTTGCCCGCCACCTCCTCCAGGGGGACCGGGCGAACCTGATCGTTCTGGAGCGCCAGGAGATAACCGTAGCGCCCGTCGTTGGCATATTGCGCGCAGGCCGTGCCGAGGCGGGTGGCGAGGACCCGATCCGCCGCCGAGGGCGTCCCGCCCCGCTGTAAATGGCCCAGGATGGAGAGACGCGACTCCAGGCCAGTCACGCGTTCGAGCTCCTCGGTCAACTGGATGGTGTGACCCACATGGGCGTCAACGAAGGATTGCAGCTTGGCGGAGGCGGCCTCCTTGTCGGCCTTGTTCTTGGCCTCCTTCTTCTGCCGCGCCACCTTCGCGATCTGCTGCGCGTCGCTGTCCGACATCGCACCCTCCGCCACGGCCACGATGCTGAACCGGCTGCCCCGCCGGGCGCGCTCCTGGATCGCCTGCGCGATCCGCTCCACCTTGTAGGGGATCTCCGGAATCAGGATGACGTCCGCCCCGCCAGCCATGCCGGCCTCAAGCGCCAACCAGCCGGCCCGGTGGCCCATGACCTCCACGACAATGATGCGGCTGTGGCTGGTGGCCGTGGAGTGGAGGCGGTCGATCGCCTCGGTCGCGATGCCGACCGCCGTGTCAAAGCCGAACGACACGTCGGTCATGGCGATGTCGTTGTCGATGGTCTTGGGCAGTGTGAGGATGTTCAGCCCGACCTCCTTGAGACGCAGGGCGTTCTTCTGGGTGCCCCCGCCGCCGAGACAGATCAGGCCATCGAGGGCGTGGCGATGGTAGGTCGCCACCGCCTCCTCGGTCATGTCCTGAATCTTGCCATTGACCGGCATGCGATGAGGCTTGTCCCGGCTCGTGCCGAGGATTGTGCCGCCATCGGTGAGGATGCCGGAAAACGCGCGGTCATCGAGCTCCGTCACCTGGTCGTGGATCAGTCCACGGAACCCGTTGAGGAACCCGATCAGGTGCATCCCAAACGCCCCACGCGCGGCCTTGCCGATCCCCCGGATCGCGGCGTTCAGTCCCGGGCAGTCGCCGCCGCTGGTCAAGATCCCCAGTCGTTTCGTCATAGAGCCTCACCTGTCTGCGCCGACCCTGGCGGATGGGCGTTGGTGCCCTCGGCGTGATTCGAACACGCGACCCCAGGATTAGGAATCCTGTGCTCTATCCTGCTGAGCTACGAGGGCGTCGTTCGGCGCGGACGAAAAGTAGCGGATTCGCCGCCGGACTGCCCACTGCGTTTTACCGATCGTGAAGTCCTGCCAGCCGCCCATCGATAAGACTGTAGTCGGCTGGGGAGTCTGCCGATTCGAAATGAACGATATGACAGTGCGACGTCTCGATATCCTTTCCATGTTGGCGCACGATCTCCGCACTCCGGTCGTGTCCATCCAGCAGTCGTGTGCCATGTTCACCGACGGCCTGCTGGGCGAGGCCACCGCCGAACAGCAGGAGACCATCGGCCTGATCGCGGCCAATGCCGTGGCCCTCGACAAGATGGTCCGCGACTTCCTCGACATCGTGCGCAGCGTCGAGGGAGCCACCGCCCTGAAGATGGTGCAGGTAAGCCTGGCCGCGCTGGTGGAGACCGTCGCGCACCAGATGCGCCCCACCCTGCGCCGGGCCGATGTCGGGCTGGAGGTCGACACCCCGCCCGACCTGCGGCGGATATGGGCCGACGGGGAGCAGATCCAGCGCGTGGTCTGCAACCTCCTGTCCAATGCGGTTCGCTACTCGCCGCGCGGCAGCACCGTCACCGTGGCGGTGCGCGACCACGGGGAGCTCCAGCAGGTCTCGGTCCGCGATCAGGGGCCGGGGATTCCGGAGGCCGAGCTGGCGTCGATCTTCGGGCGCTTCTGGCAGGGCGGTGAGGAGGTGACCAAGGTCTCGGGCAATTGCGGCCTCGGCCTGTTCTTTTGTCGCACCGTGCTCGACCGTCACGGCGGCCGGATCTGGGCCGAGAGTCGTCCCGGTCAGGGGGCCTGCTTCACCTTCGAGGTCCCGGTCGACCGCCGCGCCTACACGCGCAAGCAGGCGGCGCAGGCGGCCGAGGCGCCTGTGCCGAGTTAGACGCAGCGTCCCGCGCGGGCACCTCACCGACCACCGCCGCTTGCCGTGAGACCGTGGCCGCGTTCGGTGGCCTGGGTGGCGGTGACATGGCCGTCCCCCTCGGTGAGAATGGCGGCCATGGACGATCCCGCCCGCCACCTCCTGCGCACGGTCTTCGGCTACGAGCAGTTTCGCCCCCACCAGGGGGAAGTGGTGGACCACCTGATCGGCGGTGGCGACGCCGTCGTGCTCATGCCCACCGGCGGCGGCAAGTCCCTGTGCTACCAGATCCCGGCCATGGTGCGGGACGGGACCGGCATCGTCGTCTCGCCGCTGATCGCCTTGATGCGCGACCAGGTGAGCGGTCTCAACCAGGCCGGGGTCCGCGCCGCGGTGCTCAACTCGACCCAGACGTCCGACGAGGCGCGGCAGGTGGAGCGCCGGCTCCGCGATGGCGACGTCGACCTCCTCTACCTGGCGCCGGAGCGGCTGCTCACGCCGCGCACCCTGGAACTCCTGGGCCGCTGCCGCCTGGCACTGTTCGCCATCGACGAGGCTCATTGCGTCTCCCAGTGGGGCCACGACTTCCGGCCGGAGTACCTGCAGCTCGACATCCTGCCGGAGCGCTTTCCCGGCGTGCCGCGCATCGCCCTCACCGCCACCGCCGACGAGCGCACTCGCGGGGAGATCGCCGCCCGCCTGCGCCTCGGCGGCGCTCGCCTGTTCGTCGGCGGCTTCGACCGCCCGAACATCGGCTATCGAATTACCCCCAAGCACAACGGTCGCGAGCAGCTCGGTCGCTTCCTGGAGGCCGAGCACCGCGGCGATGCCGGCATCGTCTACTGCTTGTCGCGCAAGCGGGTCGAGGAGACCGCCGAGTGGTTGCGGGCGCGGGGTTGGGATGCCCTCCCGTACCACGCCGGGCTGCCCGCCGAGGTGCGCCAGTCCCATCAGGACCGCTTCGTGCGCGACGAGGGGGTGATCATCGTCGCGACCATCGCCTTCGGCATGGGGATCGACAAGCCCAACGTCCGTTTCGTCGCGCACCTCGACCTGCCGCGCAGCATCGAGGCGTACTACCAGGAGACCGGCCGCGCCGGCCGCGACGGCCTGGCCGCCGATGCCTGGCTGGCCTACGGCCTGCAAGACGTGATCACCCTGCGCCAGATGGTGGAGGGCTCCGACGCCGACGACGGCTACAAGCGCCAGGAGCGCCAGAAGCTGGAGGCGATGCTCGGCTTCTGCGAGGTGACCACCTGCCGCCGCCAGGTCCTGCTGGAGTACTTCGACGAGCCTCACGACGGCGCCTGCGGCAACTGCGACAATTGTCTCCACCCGGTCCCGGAGTGGGACGCCACGGAGCCGATACAGAAGGCCCTCTCCTGCGTCTATCGCACCGGCCAGCGCTTCGGGGCGGCCCATGTGATCGACGTGCTCCTGGGCAAGGATGGGGAACGCATCCGGCGCTTCGGCCACGACCGCCTGTCGACCTACGGGATCGGCCGCGAGCTGACCGCGAACCAGTGGCGCGGCGTCTTCCGCCAGCTCGTGGCACGCGGCCTCCTCGCGGTGGATCAGGCGGGACATGGCTCGCTGGTGCTCACCGAGCGCAGCCGCGACGTGTTGCGCGGCGGCGAGCGCCTCTTCCTGCGGCCGGAGGAGGCGCGCCAGCGGAGCGCCGCGCCGTGCGCCGCGCGGCGCACCGGCCGGCGCACCGTCGCCCCCGAGCACCTGCCCCTGTGGGAGGCGCTACGCGCCCGCCGCCGCGAGCTCGCCGAGGAGCAGGCCGTGCCGCCGTACGTCATCTTCCACGACGCCACCCTGCTGGCCATGGTGGAGCACCGGCCGCGCAGCCGTGACGACCTGCGCCAGCTTTCCGGAGTCGGGGAGCGCAAGCTCGCGCGCTACGGCGACGCCTTCCTGGCCGTCATCCACGACCATGCGGGCTAGACCCATAGGCTGCCCACGCCCGAGCCCCTCACCCCGTCCCTCTCCCGGGGGGGGCGAGGGCCCCATGGGACTCCCCTGCAGGGAGAACCAACTCATCAGGGAATGGGGATCCCCCAGCGATCCTCCTCGAACAGGCCCGGCACCATTCCCTCGGCACCGCTCCCCTCGACCGCCGGCACCCCCTCCGCGGGCGGCCACGCCGGGGCATACGCTGGCTCGACGCGGTCCAGCGGCAGCTCCCACAGGTGCTGGGGCGGCCCCATCTGCTCCTGGGGATCCGCCGGCGGCGCCCACGCGACGACCGGGGGCAACCCCTCCGGGAGGGGGACGAAGCGGCGGTGGCGCACGGTGAGCAGACGCGGCCGCGACTCGATCTCGCCAGAGGCATCGACCCACATGGGCCCTGCCAGCCCCTCCACCACTGGCCCGCCAATGAGGTAGGCGTGCAGGTCGGGACCGGTGGCAACGCCGCGATCGAGGGCGGTGAGCACCAGGTCGGCAACCTCGTACGCCTGGGCCGCGAGCCGGTCCGGCTCGACGTGGAATCGTCGCCGGTAGTCGGCGGCGAAGGCGCCATCGCTCTCCCCCACCACCGGGAAGAACCCGGTGGTGAAGACCGCACGGGCGGTGAACCCCTCGCCGCGGCGGATGAAGACCTCCCCCAGCCACTCCTCGGGACCGAGCCAGATCGCCCCCTCCACCCCGTAGTAGGCGAGCTGCGGCAGGATCATCCCCACCCCCTCGGCCGGACCCGGAATGAAGACCGCATCGAGGGCCGATGCGCGTTCCTCGTCGTGCGGCGACGGCGGAGGCGGCGGCTCGTCCGGTGCCAGGTCCGGGGGCGGGGGCGGTCCCGCCAGCAGGTTGCCGGACGTGTCTCGTGGCAGGAGCGGTGTGCCCGGCGGGAGGGGCGCCGGCGTGAACGAGCGGTCCGCCACCTTGCGCGCGTTGGCCGCCGTCTCCTGGGTCAGCAGGTTGCGAATCTCGCCGCCGAAGTCGAGCGCCTCAGGGTCATAGGTCGCCTTGGCCACCACCTCGGCCCCGAGGCACTCCGCCTCCTCCACGAACAGGTCGCGATAGTGACGCCCGTAGTCATTGCGTGGATAGAAGACCGCCAGGCGGCGGGCACCGCGCTCGGTCACCGCGTAGTCGACCAGCAACCGCACCTGGGCCGCGTCGCTCAGGTTGTGGCGAAAGAGATAGGAGTGGGTAGCGGTGAGGTCCGGGGCGCTCGCCGACGGCGTCAACAGCGGCACGCCGGCGGCGGCGGCGAGCGGCGCCAGAGTCCGCGCCGCATCGCTGGTGGCCGGGCCGATCACCGCGATGGGCAGGGGCTCCGCGTCGGTGATCGCCGCGAAGGCGGTGGTGGCCAGAGCTTCACCCTCGCCGGTGTCACGCAGGCGTAGCTCGACCCGGCGCCCATCGCTCGCCTCGCGGCCGGCGTTGTACCGCTCCACCGCGAGCTCCGCCCCCTGGAAGAGGGCGAGGCCCACCGCGGCCAGGGGTCCGGTGGCCGGGGCGAGGAGGTCGATGCGGTGCCGATCATAGGTGTGCGCCGGCGGTGCGACGGGTGAGAAGAAGGGCCAGCGAAACGGCACTGCGACCGCCGGCGGCGGGGACGGCGGTGGCGGCGGCGCCAGGAGGGACGCGGTCTCCCGATGGCCCGGAAAGGCCTCGCGGAAGTGGTCGGCGAGGCGCTTGGCCAGGCCCGGGTCCTGACCACGGTAGTGGTCGATCAGGGCGAGGAGGGCGTAGTCCGAGGGGAAGGCGTAGTCGAACTCCCGGATCACCCAGCGCAGAAAGGGGAGGGGCCGGCCGCGCAGCCATCCCCCCACCTCCGTGGCGACCCGCTCCCGCTCCGCCGGCGAGAGGTTGGCCCGGTAGAGCTCCGCCCAGACATGGGCCGCCTGCTCATCCCGGCCGAGGGCGGCGAGCGCCCGGGCCCGCAGCCGCTGCAAGGGCACGCGGGAGGTGGCCGCCCGAGCCTGGGCCAGCAATCCCTCGGTCATGTGCACCGCCTCCTGCCACGCGGAGCGGGAACGCAACAGATCCTCCAGCAGGGCGACGCCGGCGGCCGCGGCCGGCGTGTCCGGGTAATCGTGCAGCAGGCGCCGCAGCCGCACCTCGGCCAGCCATGGCTGGCCAAGCTTGAGGTGGCAATGCGCCATCTTCAGAAAGGTGGTCGCGACGTCCGATCCCGGGTCGTTTGCCGCCAGCTCACGGCTGAAGCTCTCCAGGGCACCGGCGTAGTCGCCCGCCGCGTACAGGTCGTCGCCACGGCCGGCGTGGGCGGCGGCGGCCCCCAGGGTCAGCACCGCGAACACCACCACCGACACCAGCACCCGCGGGCCAACGGTCGATGCGCGACCGGTCCCCTCCCCCCCCGGGGGAGGGCTGGGGTGGGGGCGTGTGGATTGGGCTGTGTGCTCGGCCATACCTACCGGATGCGTTGCGCGTCCCCCACGCCCTCCCCCTGCTTCGCTCCCCCTCACCCCCGCCTCTCCCACAGGGGGAGAGGAGCCAGGAGACTTCCCTGCGGGAAGGATCGATTGAGCACCCCTCCCGGCGGGAGGGGGAGAACCACGGCGATCACAGCGCATAGTCGAGCACCGTGAAGGCAAAGAGGGTGACACTGATGTAGCCGTTGAGGGTGAAAAAGGCGCGCTCAATCTGGACCAGGCGACCGCCGCGCACCAGGGTGTGCTCGTACAGCATGAGCCCCGCCACCAGCAAGAGGCCGAGGTCGTAGGCCGGGCCGAGGTGGAAGAGGCGCTCGACGAAGGCGAAGCAACAGAAGGCGGCGAAGTGCAGCAGGCGGGCGATCCACAGGGCAGGCCCGACCCCGAGGCGGGCCGGAATCGAGCGCAGGCCCGCGTGGCGGTCGAAGTCGAGGTCCTGCAGGGCATAGATGATGTCGAACCCCGCCACCCAGCCGACCACCCCGAGGCCCAGGGTGACGATCGCCGGATCGAATCGGCCGGTGACCGCGATCCACGCCCCGAGGGGCGCCAGCCCCAGGGCGACCCCGAGGATCACGTGGGAGAGGGCGGTGAACCGCTTCGCGTAGGAGTAGCCGAACAGCACCGCCAGGGCGATCGGCGAGAGCTGGAGACAGAGGGGGTTGAGCCGCCACGCCGCCACCTCCAGCAGCGCCACCGCCGCGACGATGAGCCACCGGGTCGCCGCGGGCGAGATGTGGCCACGCGGCAGCTCGCGCCCCTGGGTGCGCGGGTTGAGGGCGTCGATGTGGCGATCGACGAGCCGATTGATGCCCATGGCCGCGGAGCGCGCCCCGACCATCGCCGCCACGATCCATCCCACGCTCGCCGCGGCCGGCACCCCGCCCGCCGCCAGCCACGCCCCCATCAGGGCAAACGGCAGGGCGAACACCGTGTGGGAGAACTTGATCATCCTCCCGTAGGCGATGAGGGTGGTGAGCATGGCGGGGCGTGGTACGACGGCGACGCGGCGGAGGGGCTTCTTACCACACGGCGCGCCGCGACGATAAACACGGCCCGCCGCGACCCGTCACTGCCCCCAACGCCCTCCCGTGGCAACCGTGAGATGCCTTCCCTCGCCCGCCGGGGGAAGGCTGGGGTGGGGGCGGTGGCATCGAGCGAGGTGCTGACCCCACTCGCCCTCCCCCTGGCCCCCTCCCGGAGGGAGGGGAGAGCTGCTGCCAAGGCGCAGCCGGCGGCGACGCCGTTTGGATTAGGACCGGGGTTCTCGTAGGCTACTCGTGCGATGTCCGACCTCACTCCCAACCAGCCGCTCACCCTCTACGACCGCCTGTCGGTCGTCCTCTATCGCACCGGCCTCGCCATGGCCGGGGGCGGGGTGGTGGCCGGCTCCCTCCTCGCCTGGCTGGACGGGGATATTGTCGCCGGCGCCGGCGGGGGCCATAGGGCGGCGACCTGCGTCCTCCTCGGCACCGCCGTCGGGATCTCCCTCGGGGTCTGGTTCCTCCACCTCTACGCCGCCAGGATCCGCCGCCGCCTGCGATGGGTGTGGGGCGCGGCGCTGGCCGGGCTCGTCATCGCCATCCTCGCCGGCGGTAATCCAGTCGCCTTCTACTTCGGCCACGGGTATGGCGTGATCGCCGGCGGCCTCTGGGTGGCCTGCTACGCGCTGCTGTGCGTGAAGGAAGGCTTCTGCTTCCATCTCTACGAGGGGTACGCCTTTGCCGCCCTGGCGCCGCTGCTAATCCTCGCCCACCTCCTGGGCCTCGGTCCGGTCACCGCACGCCTGGCCGGCTGGACCATCCTCGCGCTGCTGGCCGCGGTGTTCACCGTACGCAAGCTGCCCCAGCCGCTGTACTACGACATCGGGGACAAAACGAAGTACCAGTAGGCAGAGGGCCGTAGGTAGTGGCCAGTGAGTGCGAGGAGTGCGGTGACGATGGGGGCGTTGTGGAGAGGGGCGGCGTTCGGGACGGTGGCCGTCCTGCTCGCGTCCGGGACCGCGGCAGCTCAGGTCCACCACCGCATCGCGGCGACCCTGACACCCGCCGACCACGCCATCACCGCCAGCGACCGGATCACCCTGCCGGCGCCGGCGCCGGAGCGGCTCACCCTGCGCCTCTCCCCCCACCTGACGGTGGATGATCTGCGCGGCGCCGCCGGCTGGCACCGCGAAGGCGACGCGCTGGTGGTAGAGGCACCGGGCACCGAGGTCACGGTGCGCTACCACGGCACCCTCTTCGATCCGCCTCGATCCTCCGGGCACCTGCGCTTCGTGGCCGGCGATCTCACCGGCGGCACCATCGGCCCGGAGGGGGTCTACCTCGACGGGGGCTCCGGCTGGTACCCCGACGCGGACCTGGGCCTCGCCCTGTTCGACCTCGACGTGCGCCTCCCCGTCCCGTTCGTGGCGGTGAGCCAGGGCCGGCTGATGACCCAGGACGAGGGCCGCAGCCAGTGGCAGGCGACCCGGCCGGCGGACGGCCTCGCGGTGGTGGCCGGTCCCTACCGGATCTACCGGCGTCAGGTGGAGGGCATCGACGTCGCCGCCTATTGGCTGCGCGACGACCCGGCCAGCGCCGATCTCTTCCTCGACGCGGCGGCGGGCTACCTGCGCAGCTTCTCGGCGCTTCTCGGCCCCTACCCCTACCCGCGCTTCGACATCGTCGAGAACTTCTTCTCCTCCGGCTACGGCATGCCGGCCTTCACCCTCCTGGGGCCGGGGGTGATCGCCCGGGGCCGCGAGGCCTTGCGGCCCGGCTACCTCGACCACGAGGTCGCCCACAACTGGTGGGGAAACGGGGTGTTCGTCGACCCAGGCGATGGCAACTGGTGCGAGGGGCTCACGTCATACTGCGCCAACTACCTCGCCACCGAGGCAGAGGGGTCGGCCGCCGCGGCCCGGGCCCGCCAGCGGTGGTCCCAGCGTTACGCCATCGACGTCGATCCCGGCGACGCGTACCCGGTGCGTCGCTTTCGCTTCAAGACCACGCGCACGGACGATGCGATCGGCTACGCCAAGGCCGCCGCCCTCTTCCACCTGGTACGGCGCCGCTTCGGCGATGACCCGTTCTTCGCGGCCCTGCGCGCCTTCGCCGCCGAGCACCTGGGCAAGCGTGCCGGCTGGGACGACCTGCGCCGCAGTTTCGAGGCCGCCGGGGGAGAGCCCCTGACCTCCCTCTTCCGGCCGTGGCTGGAGGAGATCGGTGGGCCCCGCCTCGCCGCCGACCGGGTCCGGGTCGACCGCGATGGCGACGGCTGGCGGCTGCGCGGGGCGATCGTCCAGCAGGGGCCTTACTTCCCAGTCGATCTCGACCTACGGGTAACGGCCGCCGGCGCCGCCGCGGTCGAGCAGCGGCTCCGCCTGACGGGCGAAGAGACCCCCTTCGACATCCGCCTCGACCACCGGCCCGAGCGGCTCCTCCTCGATCCCGACCACCACCTCTTCCGCCACCTGACCGCCCCCGAGGTCGCCCCGGGTCTCGACGCCCTCCTCGCCCGGCCGCCCGTGTCCTACGTCCTGGCGCCGGACGACTGGCCGGTCTACCGCCGGCTGGTGGAGATGGCCCGGGGGGAGCACGAGGGCGCGATCCTGCCGGTTGACCAGGTGACGCCCGAGACCGCCGGCAACCTCTGGTTTCTGGGCCGGGCCGCCCGCGCGGCGGTGGTGGCCGGGATGGCACCACCGGCGTCCCTACACCTCGGCGAGGACGGCGTCGCCCTCGCCGGCCACCCCGGCGACGCCGCGACCTCGATCCTCGCCACCTGGCCCAGACCGGAGATCCCTGGGAGGTTCGTCGGCCTCTACTGGGGCGCCTCCGAGGCGGCCACCGCCCGCGCCGAGTACCTCTTCTACTACGGCACCGACAGCGCGATCGCCTTCCAGGCAGGCAGACCGGTGGAGCGGCGGCAATTGCCCGCGGCGGTGGATTCGACCGTCGTGGACCTGGATCAAGGAGCCGCACACTGATGACGCCGCGACCCCCGACCACCCCTGTAGGGCGGACTTCCGCCCGCCAGACCCACGTGTCCGGATGGGCGGCGCCGGCCGGTTGACACCGATCCGACGAGGCTGTCTCCGACGATGGCCCTCACGACCGAGTAGGGCACGACCATCCTGCAACGAACCACCGAATCTCCTCCACGAGGCCCCGCCCCATGGACAAGCTCCCACTCCGGACCTTCGCCCCCGAACAAAAGTGCAGCCACTGCCCCGGCTCCATCTGCTGCACCTACTTCACCCAGGAGGTGCCGACGCCGCGCTCCAAGCTCGACTTCGATAATCTCCTCTGGCAGATCGCCCACCGCGACACCCAGCTCTTCAAGGACGATGGCAAGTGGTGCCTGCTGATCAACAACCCCTGCGCCCACCTGCAACCGGACGGCCGCTGCGGCATCTACGCCACCCGTCCCACCGCCTGCCGCAACCACTCCAACGACTACTGCGAATTCGACGCCTCGGCCGAGGACAGCTTCGACCTCTTCTTCCCCGACTATGACGCCCTGCTGGCCTATTGCAAGACACGCTTCAAGCGCTGGCCGTAGGGCGACGTACGGCGCAAGCCTCCGAAGTAGAGGGCCCCCGTAGACTCGTGCTCTATTGAAATCCCGTTGGTACATGAAGAGATTTCAAGGTAGTATTTGCGCATGATCGTGCGCGCCCAGGCCCACGACGACGTCCGGCGGCTGCTCGGGCGCAACCGTGTGGTTGCCATCCTCGGGGCGCGACAGGTAGGCAAGACCACCCTCGCCGAGCAGATCGCCGCAGGCTGGCGGCAGGGCCCGGTCACGCGCTTCGATCTTGAGGACCCGCGGGACCTCGCGCGCCTCGACGAGCCCTCCCTCGCCCTGCGCGACCTGACGGGCCTGGTGATCCTCGACGAGATCCAGTACCGACCGGACCTCTTTCCCCTCCTGCGCGTCCTGGCAGACCGGCCGCGTCCAGCCACCCGCTTCCTCCTCCTCGGCAGTGCCGCCCCCGAGTTGCTGCGGCAATCCTCCGAGAGCCTCGCCGGTCGCATCCAGTACTACGAGCTCCACGGCTTCAACCTGGACGAGGTGGGGGACGCACACCTCGACCGTCTATGGCTACGCGGGGGGTTCCCGCGCTCCTTTCTCGCCCGCTCCGACAAGGCGAGCGCGGAGTGGCGGCGCGGCTTTATCCGCACCTTCCTGGAGCGCGACCTGCCGCAGCTCGGGGTGCGCATCGGCGCCCCCACCCTGCGGCGGTTCTGGACCATGCTTGCCCATTACCACGGCCAGGTGTGGAACGCTTCGGAGTTCGCCCGCACCTTTGGGGTCGGCGACACGACGGTGCGACGCTACCTCGACCTCCTCAGCGCCACCTTCGTCATCCGCCAGCTCCCCCCTTGGCACGCCAATCTCGGCAAGCGCCAGATCAAGTCCCCCAAGCTCTACTTCACCGACAGCGGCCTGCTCCACACCCTGCTGCAACTCGACACGCGGCGCGACCTCCTCACCCACCCACGCCTCGGGGCCTCCTGGGAGGGGTTTGCCCTGAATGCGGTGATCGATCACAGCCGTGTCCGGCCGGAGGAGTGCTACTTCTGGGGGACCCATGCGGGCGCCGAGCTCGACCTCCTCTTGGTCCGTGGCCGGCGACGGCTAGGCTTCGAGCTCAAGCGCACCGACGCCCCTCGCTGCACCCCCTCCATGCGTACCGCCTTGGCGGACCTCAGCCTCACCCACCTCTACGTCATCCACGCGGGCGACGCCACCTTCCCGCTCGCGCCCAAGATCGACGCCCTCCCCCTGCGTCGGCTCCTCACCGACCTCCCACAACTCCCCTGATCCGGCGGCGCAAACCGCCCCCAAGGGTCCACTTGCCAGTTTGCATCCTTGGCTCGGGCTCGCGTCGGAAGCACCACCTAACGCTTGACGATAGTAACGCACCGCGTTACGGCAACTACCGTGATTCGGTCCTTCAAGTGCGGGGAGACCGAGGGACTTTTTCACGGTCGCCTCTCCCGCAAGCTTCCCCAGGAGATCCAGCGAGTCGCCGCCCGTAAACGGGAGATCATCGCCGCCGCCACTTCCTTGGACGCGCTACGCGTGCCGCCGGCCAACCGCCGCGAGGCGCTGCGCGGGAGGCGCGCTGGGCAGCACAGCATCCGCATCAACCGTCAATGGCGGATCTGCTTTGTCTGGCGTGACGGGGATGCCTTCGACGTCGAGATCGTCGATTACCACTGAGGTGCAATGATGGCCAAACGAGACTTCGCCCCCATTCATCCGGGTGAGATCCGCCTGGAGGAGTTCCTCAAACCGATGGCGATCACTCAGTACCGCCTGGCCAAGAGCATCAGTGTCCCGCAACGCGGGATCAGCGGGATCGTCCAGGGCAAGCGCGCCATCACCGCCGACACGGCGTTGGGTCTAGGCCGTTTCTTCGGCATGGAGGCCCAGTTCTGGCGCAATCTCCAGAGCCGCTACGATCGCCTCGCGGCCGAGGAGGCCCTCGCCGACCGCCTCCACGAGCGGGTCGAGGTGATGCCGCTCGCGGAATGCCTGGCAGACATCATGCGTTCGCGACCCGAATGACCTGCACGCAGCTCGTCCCGCCCGCCGCACCGACTGCCGCAACCACTCCCACGACGACCGGGAGTTCGACGGCCCGGCGGAGGACGGCTTCGACCTCTTCTTCCCCGACGACGACAGCCTCCTCGCCGACTGCCAGAAGCGCTTCAAGCGGTGGCCGTAGGGCGAATCGCGAGGGATGCGCAGAGGGAATCGGCAGATCGGTTGTAATACGGTGCCTGAAATGCGAGTTCCCGGTGCGGCGCTCCTCGGGATGTCGCAGGCCGGCGCGACCAGTGGCGCTTCCGCGGCAAGGGGAGTCCAGCACCGCACGACCAATCCCGCGTAGACTCCGAGGGTCGCGGATCCGGTTCGGGACGCCCGGGTTGCGTCGCGCCCGCGGTGCTCAACGACCGGTGCGGCCGTGCTCCTGAACCACCCCACCCCAGAGCGCGCCGCCGCCGGCGGCTTGATAGGGGATCGGCCGGGTCTCCCGTCTGCCGAGGTTGGGCGCGAACCGCCGGCGGTCGGCGAGACGCTTGTAGAGCCCGAACATCTTAGCCGGCTGGGATTCGTCCTGGTAGAACGCATCCCACATGAACTGGTATCCCTCCTGGAGCTGCTCCGGGGTCATCTTCGCCGGTTTGAAGACGACGTTCTCCGCGTTGTACTCCCCCCAGTCCTCGTGCAGCAGCCGGCCGGCCTTCTTCATCTGCTCGAAAAAGGGGGTGCCAGGGAAGGGCGTGAGCACGGTGAACTCCGCGAGGTCGAGCTCGCAGTCGAGGAGGAACTCCACCAGCCGTTCGAAGATGTCGGGGCCGTGGCGGTCCATGCCGAGCAGGATCGTGCCCTGCACGCCGATTCCAAACTCGTGCAGGAGCTTGATCTTCTCCCGGATCATCTCCGAGTCCCCGAAGATCGCCTGGTAGACAAACCAGCAGCCCGACTCGGCGGCGAGCTCCAGGATGTCCGGCTTGGCCGAGATCGGGTGGCTCACCCAGCTCTTGCGCGCCCGCTGCATCTCCCGGAAGAGCGCCCGCTGGTGATCCTCGTTCTGCTCCAAGGCGTTGTCCACGATGAACACCCGATCGCATTCCAAGGCGCTCATCTCATCCACGACCTCGACGATGTCCCGGACGCGGTGATCCTTGCCCGCCACGTAGGGCACCTGGCAGGGAAAACACCCGAAGCGGCAGCCGCGGCTGGTCTCGATCAGGTCCATCATGCGCACGCCGCGATAGGTGTAGTGCTCGGGCTTGAGCAGCTCCCGGCGGGCGCGGGGGATCTCGGCGGCGTCCACGAACTCGGCGCGGCGATAGAGCGGCTTGAGCTCGCCGCGCTCCAGGTCCTCGATGAGGGCCGGCCAGATCCCCTCCGCCTCGCCGACCACCACCGCATCGGCGTGCTTGGCCGCCTGCTCCGGAATACAGCTCGCGGTCAGGCCGCCGATCACCACCGGCACACCCCGCGCACGGAACGCATCCGCCACCTCGAAGGCACGCGGCGCCTGGCTGACCAGCATGGTGGAGATCCCCACCAGATCGACCGGCTCATCGAAGTCGATCGGCTCGACGTTCTCATCCTCCAGCACCACCTCGTGGCGGGCCGGGGTGAGCGCCGCGACCACGGTCAGGCCGAGAGGCGGGAGGACGTAGTGAGTCTGATACTGGAGTCGCTGCCACGACGGGCAGATAAATTTGATCTTCATCTGGGCAAAATAGCCCTGGAGCCTCCAGCTTTGTCAAGCAACCGACTCCACCAGGATCCCGGCGCCATGTGGTTGGCGCGGTCCGGGCGGCGCCGGTCACTCTACCCGCCCGCGCCGCGAGGAGGGGCCTTGAGCATGGCCGCCGGCGCTCCGTCGGTACCGCGATGTGGAGAGACGATTCAAGCGGTGATCGTCGGCGGCGTCGATCGCGCGGCAGATGCGATGCCACGGCCTACTGTCCAGATTGCTGTACCTTGCCGTCCGCGAAGGCCACCGTGTACGTGCGAAACCGGTCGCGCCAGTAAGTCCAGGTGTCGAGGTCGGTCTTGGGCGTGCGGATCTCCGGCGGATAACCGACGGCGGCCAGCACCGCCGCCTTCGACATGCCGGCGTGGACCTCGCCCTTCTTGATGGCCTCGACCTCCTTCGCACTCATTCCCTTGGTCAGCTCCGCAAGACTCTTGGACGTGAACAGGCGATCGGCGAACTGCTCGCTGTTCAACCCGGGGTGGTGTTTCGCCACAAATACGACGGTAAATCGGGTGCCCGATTCGTCGGCGAACGAAATCCCCTTCCGCGAGACCTTCACCTGCGACACGGCCGAACCCGCCGGGATCATCGTGCCTTTCTCGTAGCCCGTGGAATAGACCTTCTCCGGGTGCTCGTACCACAGGTTGTAGGAGGTGAACTTGTGATCGTCGGCCGCCGCCGCGGTCAACGGCGCCGCCAGCATCACCAGCGTGACACCGAGTGCTAGGCCGGTACCGAGCAGGGAAACAAATCGGCGCGTTTGGGGGACTGGAATCGTCACCATCGTTCATCCTCCGCAAGGGGTTAGTCGCGTGTCAGCAGGATCGCTGCGTTGATGCCGCCAAATCCAGAGTTACAGGATAGGACCGATGGGTTGGCGAGGCGAGAGGGAGCCGAGCCCGCCGCCCGGATGCGCGCGGACTCCGGGTGCTCCACCCCCACGGTCGGTGGAATCTGGCCGGCGCGGAGACTTTCCAGCGCGATCGCCGCCTCGATCACCCCAGCAGCGCCCAGGCAGTGACCGACCGCCCCCTTCACCGAGTGGATCGGGGGGCAGTCCTCACCCCACAGCTCCGTGAACGCCCGCAGCTCCATGGCGTCGTTGTGCCGGGTCCCGGTGCCGTGGGCGTTGATGGCGCCCACCGGGCGGCCGCCGTCGCCCGTGGCCTGGTTGATGGCCGCCTTCAGCCCGCGCGCCTCCCGGCAGGGGGCGGTGATGTGGCCGGCGTCGCAGGCCGCACCCCAGCCCGCCACGCGGCCGAGGAGGGGCCAGCCGTGGCGGCGGGCCCGCTCTTCCGTCGCCAGCACCAGCCAGCCGCCCCCTTCCCCCAGCGAGAGGCCGTCCCGGTTGCGATCGAAGGGGCGACAGGGGGTGCGGGAGAGGGCCTGGAGGCTGGCGAAACCGGCGAGGACGAAGCGACTCAGGAGGTCGATGCCGACCACCAGCACCACCGTCGCCTGACCGCTGAGCAGGCGGTGGACCGCGTGGATGATGGCCAGGGTCCCGGAGGCGCAGGCCGCACTGACCGTGTGGGTCGGCCCGGTCAGGGCGAGGCGCTCGCGCAGCGAGCCCGCGAGGTCCCACGGCTGGCCGGACCAGGGACCATCGCGATCGGTCAGGAGTTCATCGATCGCGCCCTTGGTCGTGGCGACCACCACCGCGGTCTCCCGCGGGAGCGCGGGGAGGTCGGCCAGAAGTCCGTCGATAAGCGCCATGAGCCGCCGGTGGCTGCCCAGCTCCGGCCCCAGGCCCGCGATGCACCCCACAGGCCATGCGGAGAAGTCCCGATCCCAAGCCATGGGCGCCAGCGCGGAGTCCCCCGCCATCAATCCCGCCCAGGTGGCGGAGAGATCACCCAGGGCGGTGACGATGCCGGTCCCGGTGATCGCGACGGCGGTCATCCCAGCGCCCCGGCCCGCCACCGGCGGCGGAACTCCTCCACCATGGGGGGACCGGCGAGCATCAGGTCGCCCCTGGCATCGGTGAGCAATTGCACCGTGTAGCCTCGCGCGACGAGGCGCTCCTCAGGACCGGTGACGCGGTATTCGAAGTTCAGGCGTAGCCCATCGCTCCAGTGCAGGGTGGTATCGATGCGAAACCGCTCGTCGAAGCGCAGCGGCGAGGCGTAGTCCAGGTGGAGCTGGACGATCGGCGCCGCTACCCCGGCGTCGCGGTACTCGCGGTAGCTCAGACCGAAGCGATCGCCGAACGCCACGCGGCCGTCCTCGAGGTAGCTGACGTAGCGGCCGTGCCAGACCATCCCCAGGGGGTCCACCTCCTCGAACCGCACCCGGCGGGTGGTGGTGGCGGTGACCGGCGCGGGCGCCGCCGCGTCCACCGGGAAATACTGGCGGGGGAACCCCATGTCAGGCGCGCGCGAGGTCGATGCGCCCGGAGGCGACCGTGTCGCTCTCCCGGCTCACGGTGAACGCCGCCCGCCAAAACGACTCGTGCGGGTGCAACTCCACAGCCACGATCACCGATTCGTTGGGTCGGATCATGCCGCGGAACTTGACGCGGTGTGCGGCGACGGGGACGAGATCTTGCCCGAGGGCCTTGCCGGCAAGCAACCGCACCGCGGCGAGCTGCACGACGGCCGGCAGCACCGCCTGGTCGGGAAAATGGCCGGCAAAGGGTGGGAAGTCCGGCGGAAAGACAAACTCCCCGCGCACCACCGGCGCCTCGCCGGGGTCCCTGGTGTACCCCTGGAGGCAACGGGTCACGGCTTGGTCGAGGCTGGTGGCGGCCATCGTTTACGGGAGGCGTTGCAGTTGCAGGCGTGGTTGTCTCCACGGTCGGTAGCGGACCCGGTCGACGGTGGGCACGGCCCGCATACCGCCCAGGATGTACTCCACCGACCACAGGCGAAAGGGGCCGATGCGGGATTCTCGTCGCGCGACCCCCGGTCCCGGAGTGGACTCGCACAGCCGCGCCAGCCCCCGGCGCACGCAGTTTCCGTTTCCGGGACCGGGCAGGAAGATCCGCTCCACGGCCCGCGACAGGTACGCTGGCAGGTGGGTCTCCCGCACCGCCTCCACCACGCTCTCGATCCGCCGGGTGCCGTCTTCCGCGACGGTCGCCTGGAGGAGCTTGATCCCGGTCCCGTCGAGCAGGCCGTAGTGAACGGCGACGGCATCACGGCGGGTGGCCAGGAGGCCTGAGAACCGCTCGCCGTCGTCGTCCACGACCCGCACCCGCCACAACCCCTCCCGGGGGAGGCCCGCGCCGCCCCCCGGCAACACGCTTCCTCGCTGTCGGAGGCCACCGCACCCGGCACTCACCGCCAGCGAGATCAGCACCGCGACGAGGGGTGCGCACCGTCTCACGAATCCCCCCGGCCCGCCCCCAGGAGCAGCGGCGTGATCCACAACGCGGTGACCCAGGCGGCGCCGATCCCCGCCAGCACCGTGGTGCCGAGGGTGTACAGGGCGGGGTGGTCGGCGAGGGCGAGGACGCCGAAGCCGGTCATGGTACTGGCGGCGCACAGGGTGACCGCGAGGAAGGTCGTCCCGGAGTCGGTCCCCTCGACCGCCGAGACGATGAACACCCCGTAGTCGACGCTCAGGCCGATCACCATCACCCCCATCAGGACGTGCAGCGGGTTGATCTCACCGCCCGTCGCCCAGCCAAACAGGCCGATGGCGGCCACGGCGGACAGGACCGGGGCGCCGGCGGCGATGACCGGCCGGGGCCGGCGCAGGGCAACGGCCAGGAGAACGAGGGTCAACGCGCCCGCCGTCAGGGAGAGGCGCAAGGAGTTGTCCTTGAGCAAGGCCTCGACGCTGTTTCGCCAGCGGGTTGCGGAGACCACCCGCACGCCGTGGATCGCCGCCTCCAGTGCCGTTGCCTCGCCGCCGGCAAGGTCCGCGTCGCGTACCAGGGTCGCCACGAGCGCAGGGCCCCCGTCGCCCGTCGCCGGGCTGACCAGCGATCCCAGCAGCGGCGCGAGGGGGCTCGCCAGGAGCGATTGTGGCTCCAGCGGAGGCGCCTCGGCCTCGAGCCAGGCTAGGAACGGGGCGAAGGCATCCGGGGCAAACCCGAGCTCCCGCGCGGCGCCCTCGATGTCCACGGTGAGCTGCGCCCGGCGCTCCCCCCAGAAGGCCCGCCAAGCGTCGCGATTGCGGGCCTGAACGCGGGGCCCGGGGAGGAGGGGGGCAACGCTCTGTGCGTCGCTGACCCCCCGCGAGCGGAGGACCGCATAGACCTCGTCATTGACGTCCAAGGCCGTGGCCAGGTCCCGCCCCCGGGCAAGGAGAAAGGCGCGATCGCCGGAGGTGTCCCACTGGGCATGGAAGCGTGCCTCGTCCCGTTCGATCTCCGGCGTCGGATGGTCGAAGGTCTTCAGATCGCCGTTGTAGTGGAGGTGGGGCCACGCCCACAGCCCCAGGAGGAGGCAGGCGCCCCAGCCGGCGAGCCGCACGCCACCCCGTCCCGTACGCATGACCAAGCGCAGGGGACGCCGATCGCGAGGTGGCGGGGCACCTCCCCGGATCAGGGTCGGCACCAGCCACCAGGTGATGACGACCGCCGCCGACATCCCGCCGCCGGCGAGCACCGCCATCTGGCGATGAACGGGCACGTCCGACAGGAGCAGCACCGCGAATACCCCGATGGTGGTCGTCGCCGCCAGGGCCACCGGTCGCCGCAGGCGCGCGAGGGCCGCGGCGGTCGGTTCCCGGGACAACGCCATGAAGAGGTGGAGGGCGAAATCGACGCAGATTCCCAGCAGGGCGATGCCGAAGCCCAGGGAGACGGCGCTCACCTGGGGGTAAAAGGCGCGGAGCAGGGCGATGGCGATGGGGATGGCGAGAAACGGGATGGCCACCACCAGCACCGCCCGCAGGTCGCGCAGGACGCCGAGCAGCAGGACCAGAAGGGCGACCACGGCCATCGGCAGCAACCGCCCCAGGTCGTGTCGTACGAGGTGCGCGTTGCTCAGGGTGTGCGGGAGCGAGCCGACGACCGTCATCGTCACCCCCGGCAGCAGGCTGTCGCCCACGGCCGCGTCCAGCACCGCCGCCACCTCCTCGGCGACGAAGGAGTCGGTCAACGGCGCCGCGCTGCGTGCCCACAGGAGACAGGCGTCGCCCCGCCGGTTGGTGAGGAAGCCGTCGCGGAGGGTGACGGCGCCGTCGCCCTGCAGCACGTGGAGGCGGCGGAGCAACGGCGGGGCCATGGCCAGGGGGTCGCGCAGGATCTGCTCCTTCAAGAGCAGGCCGGCGGGCGAGGTCAGCAGCAGGAAGTCCTCGGTCAGGGCCTTGTGTACCGCCTCCGCGGTGAGCCGCGGCGCCAGTTGCTGGAGGTCTGCCGCGGACATCAGCACGGGCAGATGGACCCAGAGCTGGTCCAGGAGGGCGGTGGCGGCGGGGAAGCGGTAGACCACCTCGCGGAAGCGGGGGCTGTGGGAGAGGGCGCGGCCGAGGCGCTCGCAGCTCTCGAGGAGCCGCGCCGGTGGCCCCTCGCCGGTCGGCTGGCCCGCGTCGGTGCGCGCCTCCAGACTCACGAACACCCGGTCCATCACCCCCAGGCGCTGCAAGGCACGGGTGTCGTGACGCACCGCCTCGCTGGGGAGGAGGTCCAGGGCGTCCTCGCGCACCTCGATATGCCGGGCGACGAGGCTCGCCGCGACCACGATGAGCAGTACCACCGTCCAGCGGAGGGCCGTCTGCCGGGGGGTTCGGGCAGGGATCACGCCGGGTGGCACTCGCTAAACGCGCGCGGGTCCACGTCGCCGTTGACGACGATGCCGGTGAACCAGATCACCGTCCGGTCGCCACCCGGCTCGATGATCTCCAGCCGTCGCGGGTGCCGGGTCTCGGGCTCGAAGAGGACCTCCAGGCGGGCGATGACCCGCGCGACTCCGGGATCCCGTGGGGTCATCACCACTCCCGGTCCCGGCTCCATGGTCGCCATCTCATAACGGTCCTGCAGGGCGGCGTAGTCGCCGGCCATCCAGCTCGTCATCTGCCGGCCCATCGCCGCCATGGCCGGATCGGCGCCGAGGTCGAAGCGCCGCGGTTCCCCGTCGCCGCTGCAATGCGTCCCGTGGCTGCCGTCGAGGAGAAACACCGATGGGAGCGGCGCGGTGAACTCCAGGCGTAGCCGGTCGGGCTTCTCCACGGTGAGCTTCCCCGTGAACAGGACCGGCTGAGACAGGACCTTCAGGTACCTCTCCTGGCGGACGGTGCACGCCAGGGTCCTCACGCCGGCCGCACGCGCCGCGATCGACGCCAGCAGCGACGCGAGGTCGTCGGCCATGGACCGCGGAGCCGAGGCCGCCATGATCGCGACGGTGACGATCGCGGCGGTAAGCCATCGCAAACGACGCCGGGCGATCATGCCTTGCCGGTCTCCCAGACCTTCACCGTGGCGCTCGCCAGGCACCCGCCGCGACCCAGGACCCGCCCCTCCATCACCGTCACCGCCTCGAACTGGAAGCGCTTCTCCAGCTCGATGCGCAGCGTCTCCCCACCCGCCGCGGTGCCGTACCAGCGACAGTCGTCGATTCCCACCAGGAAACCCCCGCCAAACGGTGTCCCCTTCTCCAGGGCGTCGAAGCCGCTCGCCGCCGCCATGGCCTGGGCGATGACCTCGACGAAGTACTCCGGCGCCAGGCCGCGTAGCCGGTCGACGAAGATCCCCTCGTCCGGTGCGATCGCGTCGACCAAGGCGTGATCGTCCTGTTTGTCGAGGAGGCGCTCGACGAGCAGCATCGGCGGGCGGTGGGGCACGAGGCGCCGCGCGGCGCAGGGCAGCGTCGGCACCGGCGACTCGGAGGGGTCATGGGCATCGGGCAGCGATCGCTCGCTCACGGTCGTCCCTCCCAGCGCCCATGGTGCCGCCGAGGCAAGTCCGCATGGGCGAGGATCGCGCCCCATAAGGGTCGCCAGGTCGCCCATTCGTGGCCGCCGTCGGTGGCGAAGACGCGATCACGGGGCAGGATCTCGGCAAGCAACTCGTGGGCGTCGGCGAAGCGATCCTGGCGCCCGAAGCCGAGGAAGATCGGCGGGAACTGCTCCGGGGTCGCGACCACCTCCTTCAGCCACGCCCACAGCCGCCGCTGGTAGTCGGCCTGATCGACCAACCCTGGCTCCCACTGCCGCACCCCGCCCGATCCCCGGATCTCATCGATGAGCGGGGGATCGCCGAGATAGGGTGCCAGGACAATCACCCCGGCAACCTCCTGCGGATGCTCCTCGGTGTAGAGCAACGCCCCGAGCCCACCGAGGGAGATGCCCGCGAGCCAGACGTTTCGATACCCCTTCGCCCGGGCGGGGCGCATCACGTCCCGCCCCAGCATCGTGGTGACCTGGCCGCCGAAGTAGTGACCCAGCCGCGCGTCCACCGCGACCATGTCCACCGCCAGCCCCGCGTCGCGCACCGCCTGGACCAGGCCCTGCTCCGCGAAATCCGCGGCCATGCTCCCGCGGCCGGGAAGGAGGACCAGGAGGTGATCACCTGGCCGGTCCCGCTCCTGGTAACGCAGGGTGTGCAGGGGCGAACCGGCGGAGAGGGCCAGCCGACAGGCCACGGTGATCGCCACCGCGGCGACCACGATGATCGCGGCGGCCAGGGGTACGGCGAGACGGTGATGGGGCGTAGGGGCCATGACCTGGCTGCGATGGGCCGCGGCGAATGACGGGTAGGGCGCACCCGGAAGGGGCACTACTCGATGGCCACGGGACTCTTGGGTCGCGGTGCCAGACACGCCTCCTGTGCGGCCGGCGATTGCAGCAAGGCGGTGACTCGCTCGATGTCTTCGAACAGCGGGCGGTCCTCCCCCAGGGGATCGGAGACGGCGCGCACCAGTCCGTGCAGGGTCTCGTACGCGGCGCCCATGACGCCCTCCGCCTGCTGCAGGTCCGCCGCCTGGACCAGGGCCAGGGCCTCGATGGCGAGGAGCTTCCACACCATTGGCAAGACCCGCCGCGTCATCTTCGCCGCCGTGGTCCCCATGCTCACCACGTCCTGGTTGTTGGCATTGGTCGGGATGGTCTGGACGGAGCCGGGGGTGGCGAGGCAGCGCGCCTCGGCGGCGAGCGAGGTGGCGAGGAGCTGACACCCGGCCATCCCGGAGTTGACGCCGATGTCACCGCCGCTCAGGAAGGGCGGATAGCCGGTGTTGTAGCGCCAGTTCACCAGGCGTTCGAGCTGCCGGTCGAGAAGCAGGGCGACCTTGATCAGGCCCATGCGCAGGTAGTCGGCGACCATGGCGACGTGCTGGCCGTAGAAGTTGCCGCCGTGGATGACGGTGCCGGTGTCGGGGAAGAACAGGGGGTTGTCCGTGGTGGCGTTGACCTCGCGGGTCACCACCTGCTCCACGTGCCAGTAGGCGTCCTGGAAGGCCCCGAGGATCTGGGGCGCACAGCGCACCGAGTACGGGTCCTGGACCTCCACCCCGGCATCGAGGGGACGCGGCCGCGAGCCCCAGTGGTGCTCGTCGATCTCCCGATCGTATTCCGGATGGGTACGCAGGTAGGCGGCGATGCGCTCCGCGACGAGGAATTGCCCGCGGTGGCCGCGGGCGCGGTGGAGCTGCGCGCACAGGACCTCCGGGGCCGCGTACAGGGCCTGGATCAGACAGGCGCTCAGAAACTCCGCCCAGCTCAGCAGCGTCGCGGCCTCGCGGGTGGCCAGCGCCATCAGGCCAGTCATCACCGAGGTGCCGTTCACCAGGGCGAGGGCCTCCTTGCACTGGAGCTCCACCGGCGCCAGGCCGCAGGCCCGCAGAGCCTCGGCAGCCACCATGCGGTCGCCGCGCAGCCGCGCGTGGCCCTGGCCGATGAGCAGGCGACTCATGTGGGCCAGGGGCACCAGGTCGCCACTCGCGCCGACCGACCCTTCGCTGGGGATCTCCGGCAAGAGATCCCGGTTCTTCGCCGCCAGCAGGAGCTCGACGACCTCCTCACGGATCCCGGAGTAGCCGCGAGCCAGGGCGTTCGCCCGCACCACCATGATGGCCCGGGTCTCGCCGTCGGAGAACAGCTCGCCCTGGCCGACCGACAGGTGGTGGAGGAGGTTGACTTGGTGTTTGGCGAGGTCGTCCGGCGCCACCCGCGCGCCACTCAACGGGCCGAAGCCGGTGTTGATGCCGTAGATCGCCCGCGGCTCCTCCGCCAGGCGCTCCACCAATGCGCGGCTCGCGCGCATCGCCGGCAGCGACGCCGGCGCGAGGCGGCACTCTTCGCCGCGCGTGGCGGCGCGCCATACGTCGTCGAGGGTCACGCTATGGCCGTCGAGCTCGATCACGTCTCGCCCGCCGGTGGTATGGAGCCCGATGCCAGTGCCGCGCGGTCGGCGGCCCGTGGACGGCGGGTTGGCGGTGCACTGTAGGCGTGTCGTACGCCGAGGAACGCCCCCAGATCGGCGATAAACCGCACCCAGCTATTCGGGGATCGCCACAGCATCTTCACGTAGCCGAGGAGCACGTGCGGGCGCTCGAAGAACCGGCGGTAGAACTCCCGATAGCGCTCCTCCAGGCGCTCCTGGGTGAAGCCGTGCGGGATGAACACGAAGTTGGTGCAATTCATCCGCTCCCACCGCTCGTCGAAGGTGCCGAAGTCGCGCACGGTGGCGTAGGCGGGGCTGCCGATGAACGGCGTGAATTTCGCCACGTTCAGGTCGTCCAGCGGCAGATCGAGGGCGTACTGGATGCTCTTGTCCAGGCTCGCCTCGGACTCGCCGGGCAGGCCGACGATGAACAGCCCCTTGGTGCGGATCCCGGCCTGGCGGATCGTCTCCACGGTCGCGCGGATCATCTCCACATCCGAGTTGGAGCGGTGGCGCTTGAGCAGCGCCGGGTCGCCGGTCTCGATCCCGAGGCTCATCATCCAGCACCCGGCGCGCTTCATCAGGCGCAGCAATTCCAGATCGACGTGTTCAGCCCGCGCCGCGCAATTGAAGCTGACGCGCAGGCCGCTGCGGATCATCCGCTCGCAGAAGGCGACCACCCGCTCCTTGTGGAGGGTGAACAGGTCGTCGTAGAAGTTGATGTGGCGAACGCCGTACTCCCGGTGCAGGTGCTCCACCTGCGCGAACATGTAGTCCGGGGAGTTGAACCGGTAGGAACGCTGGAAGACGGTGCGATCGCAATAGGTGCACTGGTACGGGCAACCGCGGCTCGACACGATGGTGGTGGCGGGGGCCTTGGGGTAGTTGAAGATCGGGAGTTTGTAGGCGTGCGGGAATCCCGCGAGCTTGTGGTAGGCCGGAAACGGCAGGGTATCGAGCTCGATGAGATCGGCCTTGCCGCGAAAGCCGGTGGAGACCACCGCACCGTTCTCGCGGTACAGCAGGCCGGGGATCGCCGCCAGCCCATCCCCGCCGCTCTCCATGAGGGCCAGGAGGGCCTGCTCCCCCTCGCCAAGCACCCCGTAGTCGATCACCGGGAAGTCGACGAGCGCCCGTTCCCCCATGGCGGAGAGGTGGGCCCCGCCGAACACCACCTGGATGGCCGGATGGACCTCCTTAACCATGCGGGCGATGCGCACGCCGTCCAGGAAGCTGGAGGTGGTGGCCGTGATCCCCAGGTAGTCGGGCCGCGTGGTGTGGACCTGATCGACGAGGCGCCGATCCTGCTTGGGGAAGGCGTAACAGTCGTGGATCGTGGCGCGATGGCCGTGTTGCTCCACCCACGCGGCGAGGCTACACAGCCCCAGGGGGGGCATGATGTTGGCGATGCGGGACATGTCCCGCTCCCCCGGGACCCAGTTCTCCCCCAGGGGATGAACCAGGAGGATGCTCTTCTTGTCGTTCATCGCACGCTCACTCCATGTCACATGTAGAGCCCGCCGTTGACCCCGATCACCTGGCCGGTGACGTAGCTGCCAGACTCTCCCAGGAGGAAATCGACGACCCCGGCCACCTCATCCGGGCGGCCGATTCGACCCAACGGGATATGGGGAAGCAGCCGCTCCACCGGCAGGTCGGCGGTCATCTCGGTGTCGATCAGCCCCGGGGACACCACATTGACCAGGATGTTGCGCCGCGCGACCTCGCGCGCGAGGGCCTTGCAGGCGCCGATCAACCCTGCCTTCGCCGCCGAGTAGTTGACCTGGCCGGCCTGGCCGGCCTCGCCGGAGACCGAGGCCACGGCGACGATCCGCCCCGTGCGCCTCGGGAGCATGGCCCGGAGCAGGATGCGGGTGACCAGGAAGAAGCCGCGCAGATGGACGTTCATGACCGCATCCCACTCGGCGGTGGTCATCATCCCGAGGACCACGTCCCGGGCCGTGCCGGCATTGTGCACGACGGCGTAGGGGACCCGCTCCTCCAGCAGGGGCGCCAGGGCGCCCTCCACCGCGGCCTCGTCGCCCACGTCGAATGGCACGAGGGTGCACACCCCCCCCGCGTGCTCCACGGCCGCCCTGACCGCCCCGGCGGCGTCGTGGTTCGAATGGTAGTTGAGCCAGATGTCATACCCGGAGGCGGCCAGCCGGGTGGCGATGGCCGCGCCAATGCCCCTGCTGGCGCCGGTGATCAATACGGTGCGTTTGTCCCCGGCCATCATCGGTCCCCTCGCTGTCCGGGTCGCGTATCGATCACTAGAGCTGCCTGTGCACCGGGCGACGAGAGGTCCCAGCGGAGGACGCCGGGCGCGACCTCCCCTACCCGGCCGAGGGCGCGGGTGAGGGCGATCGCCGCCCCCGCCGGCTGCTGGTCCGTCGCCTCCAGGAGTGGTCCGGAGCGGGTTTCCCCAGACCTTGTGAGAAGCGCCTGCGGATGGCAAGGGGCTTCGGAGACCTCGACCTGGGTGAGGATGGGCTCGAGGGCTTCTCCTTCCTCCGCGGCGTCCAGGACCCACGCGACCGCGGCCGGCAGCCAGGGCTCTCCGCCGCGCGCGGCGAGCCGCCCGCTCGCCTCCTCCAGCACCGGGCAGCTCGTCTCCACCGCGATCGCCAGGGCGCGCGCCGCACGTCCGGTGGCGATCGCCCGCCACGCCTCGTCCAGGGCGATGAGGAAGGGCCAGGTGAAGGTCGTGACCGTCAGGGCGGGGCCCTGGCAATCGAATAGCCGCGCCACGTAGCCGGCCACGGCGTTGTGCACCGAGTGGGAGAAGAGGGTGGGTGACGACTGCCCCTCGCCATCGTCGACCAGGGAATCGAGATAGCGGAAATTGGTCTCGATCGGGCCGTGGACCATCCCCACGAACAGGCCCCGCGCCTCCGGCGCCACGGGCCGCTGTGGAGCACGTTGCCACGCCGCGTGGGCCGCGGTGATGGCCAGGATGGTTAGGTCGTCGGCCCGGCGCAGGGCGCGCGCGAGGATCGCCGGGAGGGGCGGGGTGTCGCCGCCGACGACCATCTCGGCGGCACTCACGGCGACGGTTACGCTCACGCCGCCGCCTCCAGCACCAGGGCGGCGTTGCAGCCGCCGAAGGCGAGGGACTGGGAGATGCCGAGTCGGCCCGCAAGGGTGGCGTGCGCCGCCTCGGGGAGGGGGGCAAAGGGGAGCTCGGGATCCGCTGTCCGGCAGCCGACCGTGCCGTGGGTCGCGCCGCGACCCAGGGCGAGGAGGGTCAGGATCGCCTCGATGGCGCCGGCGGCCCCCAGGGTGTGGCCGGTCATGCCCTTGGTCGAGACCACCGGGGTCGCCGGCGGCAGGGTGGCGGCGAGGGCCCGGGCCTCGGCGAGGTCATTGGCGGGGGTCGCGGTGCCGTGGGCGTTGACCAGGGCGATGGATTCCGGCGCCACGCGCCCATCGGCGAGGGCCCGCTCGAGGGCGTGGCGCAGGCCGCGGGCCTCCGGATGGGGTGCAGTGGGGTGCCAGGCATCGGCGGCGGCACCGTAGCCGCGCACCCAGCCGAGGGGAGCCACCCCCCGTGCTGCGGCCTGCCGGGCCGATTCGAGGACGACGATGCCGGCCCCCTCGCCCAGATTCAGGCCGCGGCGCTCGCGGTCGAAGGGGCGACACGGTCCGGCATCCGCAAGCTGCAGGCTCGCGAAGCCGTTGTACGCGATCCGCGACAGCTCGTCCGCGCCGCCGGCGATGACCAGGTCGCAGCGGCCGGCGGCGATCCACTCCCGGCCGAGGCCGATGGCGTCGCTCCCCGACGCGCACGCGTTGGTAACCACCGCCGCCGGCCCGCGGGTACCCAGCAGGGCGTGGACCCCGGCCGCGAGGTTGCCGTTCAAGTAGCGGGTGACGGGGGACAGGTCCGGCCGCTCCCCGCGGCGCCACGCCAGGTAGTACTCCTCGTCGTTGAAGGTGCATCCCACCGTGGTGCCGATCACCACCCCGACCAGCCGCGTCGCTAGCGCCCGGCGATCCAGCCGCGCCGTGGCCAGCGCCTCGGCGAGGGCCGTCGCCGCGAGCAACACCGTGCGGCTGGCGTCTCCATCCTTCCCGGCCGACGCCAGCAAGGCGCGGGCCGCCGGCGAGACCGGATCGCCGGCCGCGGCGAAGACCGGCCACGCCAGGGTCGTGGGGAAGAGCCACTCCGGGACCGGGGTACAGTGCACGGCCGGGCGTTCCAGCGCCGCGGCATGCCCCCGAAGATCGGACGCCACGGCCGAGATACACCCCATCCCGGTGACCGCGACCGGGATCCGCTCGGGTGGGGTCAATTCACGGCCTCGGCGCGCCGTGCGTCGACGAACCGCGCCAAAGAGTCGATCGACTGGAAGGCCTCCCGGCCCTCTTCCATGTCCACGATCTGCACCCCGAAGTGCTTTTGAATCAATACCACCAACTCCACCGCATCGAGCGAATCGAGCCCCAGCCCCGCCTCGAAAAGGGGGGCCTGGTCGTCGATCTCCTCCGGGCGAAGATCCGCCAGTTTGAGGTCCTCGATGATCATCTGTTTGAGCCGTTGCTTGATCTCTTCCATGCCTGACCTTCCTTCCAAACGTGGGTTCCCGGAATCCGCGAATCGCCCCCCCGTGCCACCGCCGCCCGACCGGCCGGCGCCAGGTCGCGATCCGCGACCGTGCTGATCAGACGCCCGCGCTACTGGCGCCAGAAATCGAAAAAGTTATACCACTGGTGGGGATATTTCTGTAGGTACTCCTCCAGACTGCGCGCGAACCGGCCAACCCCCGCCGCGTAGGCCGCCTCGCGCGCCGCCCGCGCCACACCGCGGGTCTCGATCACGTCCCAGACCCGCAGGACATAGCGGCGCCTGGCCGTCTTGGCCGAGAGGAGCACGGCCACGGGCGCACCGGTCGATGCGGCCAGGGTGAAGGCGGCGGTCGGCAGTCGCACCGGCGCCCCCAAGAGCGCCGCGGTCGCCGAGCGCCCCTTGACGAACCGGTCCCCCATGACCGTGAGGATCTCACCGCGCCGCAGCACCGCGCTCGCCTCGACGGCCCCGCCGAGAAACCCGTCGGTGTGGATGATGGCGAGGGGGAAGGGTGCGTCCCGCAGGTCGAAGAAGTGCTTGGCCACCTGCTCTCCCCGGTAATCCATCAAGGCGTGGACCGGGACCCCGAGGTCCGGGAGGTGGCCGAGGGCCGCCTGCCAGTTGCCGACATGGGCGATCGATAGCACCAGGCCGTCGCCGCGCGCGATCAGCGCCTTGAGCCGTTCATACCCCTCGATCGTGCCGCCGAGCTGCGCCCCCTCGTCGAGCCCGAGCCATGCCCGGTCGACCAGGACCTGGCCGAAGGAGTGAACGATACGGAACGTCGCCCACCACCGGCGTAGCCGCCCGTACGCCGGGAAACGCCGGCGCACGTAGGGCGCCGTTGCCCGGTGAATGTGGCGACTGAGCAGGGTGTAAGTCGCCACCACCGGGACCAGCAGGGCGTACGCCCCGCGCTGCCCCGTGAGGCGGAGGGTGACGTAGAAGATCTGGTGGCCCAGGGCCTCACCCGCCCGGCGCAGCTTCGTCGCCACCGCGGCGATCATGGGCAGGGCGTCTCCCGGCACCACCCGGGATCGAGCCCGAGACGAGGGGGATCCATCTGCCATCGCAGTCGACGACCCACGCCCTACTCCGACAGGCCCCGCGCCACGGCCTCGCCGCGCGCCACCCGCTTGCCCTGGAAGCGTCGCGCCACGAGGTAGGCAACGGCGCCGCCGATCAGGCCGAGTACCGGGCCGACGACCAGCGACCCCAGGGCCCACTCCCACAAACGGTAGGGAAATTGCACCACCAGGACCTCCCAGGACGCCTCGATCAGGAATCGGCCGGTGCGCAAGAAATGGCCCGCCTCGACACACACCACCGGTACGACCGGCGGCGCACAGATCTGACTCGCCGCCACCGCCGCGATCTTGTTCAGGTGCAGCCGGTGGGCGACGTAGAGGATGACGACGGTGTGGACGGCGAGCAACGGCAGGGCGCCGAGGAAGATCCCCAGCCACGCCGCGCCCGCCAGTTGCGCGGGCGAGACGTGCTCCCGGCTCAACCGTCGTAGAAGACGCACCGGGTGGCGCAGGGTCGCCGCCTCGGCAGGCGCCGCGCTCCGTGGCACAATGCGCCGGTGTGGCCACGGCACGAGGGTGCGGGTGACGAGCCGCGTATGAAGAAGGGTCAGGCGCACGTTGTCCTTGCCCTGGTGGAAGTGGGAGTTGCGCCGCTCTCCATCCGGGTAGTGGACGGACACCGGCACCGATCGGATGGGGATGCCGGCCCAGGCCGCCCGTACCAGTACCTCGACCTCGAAGTCGAACCGCCGGGCGCGCACCGCCAAGCGCAGCAGATAGCCGACCGGGTAGAGGCGAAATCCGCTCTGGGTATCGGGAAGCTCCCGGCCGCATTCCAGGTGCACCCAGAAGTTGGAGAACCTGCGGCCGAAGAGGCTGCTGGCCGGGGCATTGTCGCGATTCATCTCGCGCGCGCCGACGATCAGGGCCGGCCAGGTGTGGCGCGCCTCGTCGACCAGGCGCTGAGCATCCGCCGGGTCGAGTTGGCCATCCGCGTCGATGGTCACGATCGCGTCGTATCCCCATTCCCGGGCGAGCCGCGCGCCGGCCAGGATCGCCGCCCCCTTGCCCTCATTCCGCGCCAGGCGGTGGACCCGACAAGGGAGGTCGGCGAGCCCCTCGGGACCACCGTCGTCGCTGCCGTCGTCGACCACCAGCACCGGCCAGCCCGCGGCGAGGCTCCGGGTCACCACGCCGCGCAGGGTTGCGCCGTGGTTGTAGACCGGGATCACCACCAGGGTCTTGGGGGGGGCGTCGCCGCTCATTTTCGTACTCGGTGGGTATGCATCAGATCCCACAATGGGCCGACGTAACCCTGTCCGTGGAGGAAGTCGATCCGACCCTGTACCTCCGAACACGGGTAGATCCGGTCTACACGGTTCGCCCACGCCGCGCGGAGCGTTGCATCGAGGCGCGTCGGCTCGATCGCCGGGGAGAAATAATAGGCCGGGGTCAACAACGACCGGTCGCGCCCGATGACCCCATCGGCTATCGCCCGCCGGTGGATCGCCGTATGCGGCAGGATGCGGATCCCGGCGAAGGCGAAGACCACGGTCTCCGCGAGGCACTCCACGTTCTTGAGTCCTTCACGAAGCGTTCCATCGTCTTCACCGGGGCCGCCGAAGATGAGGAAGTGGGCGCACGGCACCGCCGCCTTGCGCGCCGCCTCGTTGGTGGCGATCACCTCGGCAAAGTCGAATCCCTTGTGCAGGCCGGCGAGGGTGTCATCGGTCGCCGCGTCGCTGCCGAGCTCCATGGCGGCCAACCCGGCTCGCTTCATCAGGGCGATCGCCTCCGAGGTGAGGTGGGAGGGGCGGAAGAAGGCGCACCACGGCGTCCGGTTGCCGGCACGCACCAGCGCCTCGGCCACCTCCAGGTAGTGGCCCGCCGGGTCGTTGAATACGGCGTCCGTGAAGAAGATGTAACGCGCGCCGAGCTCCCGGCTGACCCGGGCGACCTCCGCGGCCACCGCCTCGGGCTCGCGCACGCGCAGGCGATGGCCCTCCAGGTGCGGGTACGAGCAATAGTCACAGCGGAACGGACAGCCGCGTTTGGTCTGAATGTTGAGCATCCCCCCGCGCCGCAGGTAGTAGGCGGCGGCGGTCCGGTCGTAGACGACCGGGCGCCACGGGTCCGGCGCGGGGGGGCCGGTGAGCACGCACGGCGGCGGCGCTGCGCCCTCCGCCACACGGTCGGCGAGCCACGGCAGCAGGCTCTCCCCCTCCCCGGCGATGCCATACTCCGCGCCGAGCCGCTCCCGGATCTCTTCGGGCATCAGGGAGAAGGCGGGACCTCCCAGCACGACCGGCGCCGTGCTGCGGCCACGGACGACCTCCACGACCGCGGCGAAATCGGCGAGAAAGGTGTCGGGGACGGTGCTGTCCACCATGTCGAGGTTGCGCAGGGAGAGGCCGACCAGGTCCGGGGAGCCATTCGCGACATGCTCGCCGAGGGCCGCGAGGCCGCCGTGGGCCATCAGGTCGACGTGGGTCGCGGTGTGACCCGCGTCCTCGAGGGCACCGACCAGATGGGCGATCCCCAGGGGATAGACCGGATACGGAACGGTCACCTGATTGGTCGAGATTAACAGGCAGCGGATCCCCATGATGACTAGCCCACACCTCTCACCCGGGACCACCGCGAGGACACGCGAACCCGGGTAGCTCGTAGCCTGCCCGCGATAGCGCGGGTGCAGGCAATGTGGCGGGCCGTCGAGGACTCGACCGAGGACACACCCGCGACGTGCCGAGGGGGGCGGGATCCGGTCTGCTCGGGGGGCCTTGGCCAGCCCGGATAGACGAGGGTCATGTGGGACATGGCCGGCTCACGAGCTGAAACTCGGCGATCGGCGCGCCACCGGGCTCGAAGTCCAGCTCACCGGCGACGATCGCGTCGATGCCGGGCGAATAGGTCAGCCACCGTTCGGCCTCTTCCACCGCGCTGCGCAGCGGGTCGCTGGGGCAGTAGAGGGAGTACACGGGGCCGCGTAGCGCGAGGTAGCTGGCCGCCTCCGCCAGGGCGATGTTGGCCAGGGTGTAGCTGAACAGGGTCGGGCTGACGAGGGCCGGAGAATGGGGGAGCGGGGCGCAATAGGCGAGGTCGGTGGCCAGCGACCCGTAGTGGCTGCCAGCGATGAGACCGATCGTCGACCCGTCCGGCACCTTCCCTCGATCCGCCGTGATCACTCTGCGTTCCAGCAACAGGCGCGCGACCGCGACCACGGCGACGCGACTGATCCGATCCATTCGCCCCCAGCGCGGCGGTGGGATGGCCGCCAGGGGACCGAGCGCGTCCAACCCATCGTCGGTCATGGGACTCGCTGCCTGCGCCCCGCGCACGGTCATCGCCTCACCCGTCGTCGATGGCCTGGGTCAGGCCTTGCAGGATGCGCGGCAGGGCCTCGGCGATGATCATGGAGAAGTTGTAGGCGATGAGGTGTTTCCCCTCCTTTCCGTGGGCGACGGCATAGACGTTGTAGTAGTTGTCCTGCCGCTCCCCCGCGATCTGGCCGCGCCAGACCACCTCCTGCGTCGCCATGGCGCGCAGCCGGAGATCGACCTCCAATGCGATCGTGTAGGACACGTAGGGCAAGCCGAAGACCCGGGTAAGCCACGCGTAGATGCTGGAGCCGTAGTAGTATCCGCGCTCGTGAACGAAGGTCCGGCGCAGCACCCCTTCCAGCCGATAGCCCGTCTCCTGGTAGGGATCCTCGGGAAGGAAGACCACGGACTCGAAGAGGCCCGACTTACGGATGTCCTGCGCGATCGAGCGCGCCACGTTCATGGACAGCGGTCGCGAGTCAAACGGGGTGAAGGCGGTGTAGATCTCCGGCACATCCGAGTCGATGTCGAGCCACAGGACTCCCGGGATGAACGCCATCCATTTCTTGTTGTCGCTACCGCGCATCTGGGGCCGGAGGTCGACGAAGTGATCGACCCCGATCACGACCGGGCGCACCCGTGTCACCGCGACGGACGGCGGCGCGTTGCTGGCGAGGGAAAAGTCCAGTTGCGACGCCGCGCAGCCCGCCAAGAGTAGCGACGCGCAGACGCTGACCCCGACCCGGTACGGGTATCGACGACCCATCGCGCCGCTCGGGAATGACATTCGCAACCCCTCGTGGATGCCCTGCCCCGATCTCCTCTCCGCGAACCGCGGCACAGGGGCGAACACTCTAGTGTCTAATCGCGACCGGCAACAGGTCGGACTCCTGAGGAGCACGGCCGCCCTCGGCAGTATCCTCCGTGGGCGTGGACAAGGTGGCGGTCGCATCGCGCGCCGCCCCCCCCGTGGCCGGCTGATCCTCGACCCCGGCGGCCTTGATGCGGCCGATGATGTGGCCCGGGATGACGCCGGCCAGGGTGATGGCGTATTGCCAGGGGGTGCTAATCCAGCGCAGACCCTCGCCGACGACATAGGTGCCATAGGCGGGGTAGAGCAGCTTGTAGTCCGCCTTCTCCGCCTCGGTCAGGTCCAGGTCGCGGTCATAGCCGATGGCGTCGCCGGTCGCCAACCCCTCTTGATAGAGGGGCACCAGGGGCAGAATCCGCAGGGCGCCATAGGTGCCCTTGTACTTGCGCTGCGCGAAGTCCTTCGCATGGGCCGCCTCGTGCAAGGCGATGGCGGGATGATCGGAGTACAGGTGGACGGTGTTGGTGTAGGGGTTGTAGTGGTCGCCGCCGAGCAGCCCGGCGAAGGCCCGACCCGGCAAGATCGTGTACAGGCTGACGGTCAATACGCCGATCGTGTAGCGCCAGAACCCGTTCACCGCCCGGTTGTGGATGAGGCGGCGCCACTCTGCCCCCGGTGCATACTCGTTCAGGCGTACCTTGACCTGGTGGAGATCGTTGTCTGCCAGGTACTTCACCATCCGTTCCTCGGTCTCCGGCGAGATCTCGTGGTTGTCCACGTCCCAGTTCCATAGCAGCAGCTTCGTCGGCAGGGAGAGGACGTAGTGGCCGAGACCGTCCAGGAATGGAGAGGGACGACCCCGTTCGATCTGCTCCTCACCCGGGCGCAGCGCGAGGGTCCGCGGCCCCTCGATCCCCTGGCCCGGGACATAGGGCACCGTGGCACAGGCCGCAAACTGCACACCGGCGACGACCGTGGCAATCCACCGTTTCCGCCGCGAAATCCCCGGCGATGTCGGCACGCTGTTTCTCCCGTTGCGTATCATGGCGAGGACCGGCCTCTCGTGCCCGCCGCCTTCCGTGGCGCAGGGTCCCACACGGATCGGCCTAAGGGCGGACAGCGCCTGCGCGCCGAGCCACCGCACACCATCTCCGATCGACATCTCGCATGGGTTGGTTTTGAGATCGCCCCCTCAATGCGCCGAATTGCGCAGATCGAAGAACCGCCTGGGCTTCCGCTCGCCGGGTAGTTCCATCGTCGCGACCACCTCTGCTTGCCCCTTCACGACGACGTGGGGCCGGACGCGGAGACTCGCCTGCAACCGCTCGGCCACCTGGTCCGCGGTCACGCCCCGGCTATCGCTGCCGACGACGACGGTGAGGTCGTCGGACAGGTCGCTGGCGCTGCGCACCTCCAGATAGGCGGCCTGCACCTCCGCCATTCCGTGGAGCACGCGTAACACGGCCTCGGGGTACAGGGTGGTACCGCGGTACTTCAGGCGGTGGGCGAGGCGTCCCTCGATCGGACCCAGGCGGGGCGAGGTCCAACCACAGGGACACGGCTCGACGAACAGGCGTGACACGTCGCCGGTGCGGAAACGCAGCAGCGGCAGCCCCTCGACGCCGAGCGGCGTGACCACCACCTCCCCCGGCTCCCCGGCCGGCAGGACGGTGCCGGCCTCGTCCACGATCTCCACCAGGGCGAGCTCCGGGTGGACGTGCCCGCCACAGGTGGACCCACATTCGCAGAAGCAGGTCTGGAGCTCCGTCGATGCGTACGAGGCATGCACCGATGCCCCCCAGAGATCGGCCAGCGCCTGGCCCATCGGGCTCAACGCGTGGTCCTGCGTACGAACCGCCTCGCCGATGGTAACGATCCGACGGATCCCCGCCGCCCGAGGGTCGCAACCGTTCACCTCTCCCCAGCGAGCCAGCTCGACGAGGAACGAGGGCACGCCGACGATCCCCACGGGCTTCAGGCGCCGGATCAACTCCCACTGGCGGGCGGGTTGTCCGAAACCGCTGCGGATCGCGGCAGCACCGAGCCGCACCAGGCCCGAGTAGTAGGCAAGACCGGCGACGAAGCAACGATCGAGGGTGACGCACACCAGGACACGGTCGCCCGGTCGCACCCCGGCCCCCCAGAACGCCACCTGCTCGTTGAAGGCGAGGCGCTCCAGGTCACGGGCCGTGTAGGGCACGACCACGGGCTCGCCAGTGGTCCCGGAGGTGAGGGCGAGATCCGCAAAGGCAGCGGGAGGCGTCGCGTAGAGTGCAGGCCCGGCGGTCTCCAGATCACTCCGCGCCGTCAGGGGGAGCGCGCGCAGGTCGTCGACGCTGGCGAGCGCGTCAGGATCACAACCAAGCCGCTGCAACCGCTCGCCGTAGAACGCACTGCGAGCGGCGTGGCGCACGTGTCGTCGCAGCGCCTGCGCCTGCCAGCGACCGACTTCGTCCAGCTCCGCTCGGCGCCAGCGCAACGCGTGCGCCGGAAAGTAGTCGTGGTCGAGGAAGGCGGGGCTATCCACGGTTGCCGACCTCCACCACCGGGCGTCCCCGGCGCGATTCGGACGGTGACATCGCGACCGGCACGGACTCCCCCATCTGCGCGACCCACTCGGCGCGGATCGCGGCGTACGCCCGATCTCGCAGGATGCGGACGGCTTCCTTCTCGTTGCCGCCATCATCGGACACGGCGATCGCCGGCAACACGGTCATCCTCACCGCGGCCGGGCTCGGGGTCCGATGGCCCGGCGGCAGGAATCGGTCGGTCCCACAGATACACACCGGCACCACCGGGCACCCCGCCTGGACGGCGAGGCGGAAGGCACCATTGCGAAACCGTCGCAGCCGGCCGTCCCGCGAGCGGTGGCCCTCGGGCCACACGATTAGCGAGCAGCCCGTGGCGAGCAATCGGGCGCCCTCCTCCGCCAACCGCTCCCAGCCATCGGCGGTGTTGAGATATCCCGCCAACCCCATGATCCACTTGTATACGGGGATGCGGAACGGCCACGAGGTGACGAACGCCATCTCCAGGGGCAGCATCCCGAAGAGGTAGGGATCCACGGACGAGGAGTGGTTGGCAACGAAGACCACCGGCGGGAAGAGCCCGCCCGAACGGTCGACCAGGGTGACCGGGATGGCCCATTGCAGGGATCGAATGAGCAGCCAACCGTACAGGCGCACGCCGATGCGTACGCCACGACCGACCGGGAAGCGAAACGTGACGGCATTCCCTACGCACAGAGTCGGCACCAGCAGCAGCGCGACGGCCGTCACCACGACGAACACCGGCCAGAACCAGAGGTTGAGGAGGAGCTTCCTCATCACTGACCGTTGCCACCCGCCGCCATCTGCGCCTGCAACCGGATGATCAGGGCGACCACGTCGCCCAGGGTCCGGACCGATCGAACCTCCTCCTGGTTGGCCAGCTTGACGGCGAATGCCTTCTCCAGGGCGACGACCATGTCGACGGCGTCGAGACTGTCCAGGCCGAGGTCGTCGTAGAGGGTGGCCTCCGGCCGTAGCTCGTCGCCGTCCAGCTCGAACTCGTCGGCCATGACCTGTCGCACCCGCTCGCGGATCTCATCATCGGACATCATCCGGACCACCTCCTCAGGACCAACGCGGCATTGACGCCGCCCAAGGCAAAGTTGTTTTTCAGCACGGTCTGCAGCGACCGCCCTTCAATCCTACGGGGCAGACACACGCGTGCGCAGCCCGGATCTACGTGATCGAGATGCAGGGTGGGAATGACTTGCTGCCGCTTCAACATTTCCAGAACCACGATCGTCTCCAATGCGCCGGCCGCCCCGAGGGTGTGGCCCAGGTGGCCCTTGAACGAGCTCACCGGCACCTCCCCGCCGACCACGCTGGCAATCGCCGCCGCCTCGGCGACATCCCCCTGCTCCGTGCCGGTGGCGTGGGCGTTTACGTAGTCGACCGCGTCGGCCGAGACGCCGGCACTCACCAGGGCATTGTTCATGGCCCGCGCCATGGAGGACTCGTGGGGATTGGCGATGTGGGCGCTGTCGTTGACGTGACCGAAGCCGAGCACTTCACCGCGGATGTTCGCGCCACGTTCCCGGGCCGAGTCGAGGCTCTCCAAGACCAGCACGCCGCTGCCACCCCCGCAGACCACACCGTCACGCGCGGCGTCAAACGGCCGCGGCGTGGCAAGGGGTGAGTCGTGGCGCTTGGAGGCCGCGCCCACCACATCGAAGACCATAGTCACCGACGGGTGGGCTTCATCGGCGCCGCCACACAACATGGCGCGCTGCCGGCCGGCTTGCACGAGTAGAAGGCCGAGGCCAATGGACTGGGCCGCCGATGTGCAGGCACTGGAGGGGGCCCATTGCTCTCCCTGGATCCCCAGGGCGAGACAGACGTTGGCGGCGCAGCTATGTCCCATGAGTTGGAAGAACAGACCCGAGCGCATCCCTTCGACACTCATCTCGGGCAGGAACCCTTCATAGAAGGCTTGGTAGGTCTCGGGACTGCCAGTCGTGGAGCCGATGGCGACGCCAACCTCCCCGGAGGTGAGGATCTCCGTCGACAGACCCGCGTCCGAGGCCGCCTCCTGCGCGGCCAGGGTGGCGTAGATCGCCATCTTGCCCATGGTACGCCGCTGGGCGCGCGGGATGAGGGGCTTGGCATCGAACGACGGGACGGGGGCGGCGAGGTGGCTCTGGAGCCCGCCGATCTCCTCCCATTCCGCCATCAAACGGACGCCCGACCGCCCCTCCCAAACGGCCTCGAGTAACGCCTTCGTCCCGAGTCCGAAGGGCGATACGGCCCCGCAGCCGGTTATCACGACGCGATTCAGCGACACAGCCTCACCTCATCCCACAAGGGCTCCAGTCCGACCATGTCCCCGACGGTGACGAGCGCGGACAGCGACGCCCCCACCAATCCGCACATCAAGGTCCCCTGCCCGCCCAGCCACAGGCCCGGTAGACGTGTCCTGGCACCGGGCGTGATCTGCTCCATGCTGTGCTCCACCCCGTACACCCCGCCGCCAGCAGTACCGAGCTCATCCCGAAAGGTGGCAGGGCTCCCCGTCGCGAGGGGGGTGATGCCCTTGGTGGCGCCTCCCCATAGCCGCCTTGCCCGGTCCAGCAGCCTACCCGCCGATTCGGCCTTCCACGCCCGGTACGCCGACGTCGCCACGTCGCCACCCGCGATGGCAAAATGGCTGACTTCGGACCATGCCGCTGGCCGCATGAGAATAACCCCGCGAGCGGCCGCGGAGAAAGAGGCACCTGCCGCTCGCCTCCCCGGGGCGGTCAGCATCAACGAGCCGTGCTCTGGCCGAGCGGGATCGACCGCGAGGAGGTCGAGGCCGGCGGAAACGGCGTACTCGTTGATCCAGGTCAGCCCGTCGAGGGCGGCGGGGTCGTCCACCGCCCCGAACACCACGAACATGGAGCAGGTGTCGGCAAGCTCCGCCAGGCGCCGCCGGTAAGCCGGCCGGAAGACGCCATCTGGGACCATCTTCGGGAGGGCACCCGGGTGACCCGTATAGATGATCTGGCGCGCACGGATCACCCCGTCGCTGGTGACGACACCCGCGGCGGTCCCGGCCTCCACCTCGATGGCGAGGACCTCTTGGCCGATCTTCACCTCGCCGCCAAGCTCTGCCAGGCGGGCGAGGAAGGCATCCGCGATGGCCTGGCCGCCGCCATCCACGGCATAGGCCCCGGTGAGGTAGCCGTGGGCCACCATGGCATGGACCGCAAGGCTGGCCCTTTTTGGGGGGACCCCATAGAGAAAGGCCGGCGCCGCCAACACCGCCTGGAGCTCCGGATCCCGGGTCACCGAGGCCAGGAACTCCGCCAGGGAGCGGCGTCCGGAGATCACGAGGGTCTGCAAGAACGGCGTGAGCGAGAGGTCGAGATTGTAGAATGGAATCTCCGCGCAGATCGTCCGGATCGCATCGAGATACGCCTCGACGCCGCGGGCCTCCGCGGGAAACTCGGCCAGCAGCTCGTCGCGAAAGCGGTCGTACGAAAACCACGCCCGCACGACCCGTCCGGACGGTTGTAGGGTCATCCGATCGTGGCCTTCGTCGGGGAACGGCACCACCGCCAGGCGCGGCCAGATCCCGAGGTACTCCCAGAGCACCCGCAAGATCTCCCCCCGGCCGAGACACCCCGTGTAGTGGAACCCTACGTCGAACGGGATGCCGCTCCGGGTGAATTGCCTCAGGGCACCGCCCGCCCCCTGCCTATGGCGTTCGACCACCACCACCCGCCGACCCCGCTTGGCCAGCAGCGCGGCCGCTGTCAGACCGCTGATGCCGCTACCGACGACGACGACATCGACCTTCACGAGGGGACACCGATGACCAAAGCGGCGTTGGTCCCCCCGAATCCGGCCGCGTTGCAGAGCATCGTCCGGCACCGATGGTCGACCGCCTGCCGTGGCAGCCGCAGGGGCTCCGCGGCAGGGTCGGGGTTGGCGAGGTTCACGTTACCGGCCACGAATCCGCCGTGGGCCATGAGCAGCCCATAGACCACCTGTGACGCCCCGGCCATCCAGAACTCGTGGCCGGTAAGCCCCTTGACCGCGGTCACCAGGGGTCCCTGTCCGGACGTGCCGTCCTGCGTGAAGATCCGCCGGAGGGCGGCCGCCTCGACGCGATCGCCCGCCGGGGTCGAGGTCGCATGGGCCAAGACGAGATCGATCTCCTCCGGAGTCGTCCGCGCGTCGTTCAGTGCGCCGCGCATGGCCCGCTCCAACCCCTCACCCGTGGGAATGGAGACATGGCCGCCGTCGGAGGTGGTGTGAAAGCCGCGGATCTCTCCCAGCACCTGGACCCCGCGCGTTTGGGCGGAGTCCATCGACTCGAGCACCACGGCGGCGGCACCGCCGCTCGGGACCAAGCCGTCGCGGTCGCGGTCGAAGGGTCGCGACGCCGCGTGTGGTGTGGACTCCCGGCGCGACAGGGCGCCAATGGCATCGAGGCTACACATGCCCTGCCACGAGATCTCCTGGGCGCCGCCGCAGATCACTCGCTCCTGCCTCCCGGAGGCGATCAGCTCCGCCCCCTGGCCCACCGCCATGGCGCCACTGGCACAGGCGCTGCTGACCGTCCAGGAGACGCCCCGGACCTTCAAGATGGTGTTCAGGTTGAGGGTGATGGTGCTGTTGAGCATCTGGAAGATGTGACCGCTCCCGATCGCGCGGGTCTCGCCGTGAGCACGCAGCATCTCGACCTGCTCGGCGGCCGGTGCGGCAGACGAGTCGTTGCCGAAGACGAGGCCGGTGCGCTCGTCGCCCACCAGGGTCTCCAGATCGATATCGGCCTGCACCAAGGCCTGTTCTACCGCGGCCCAGGCCCACAGACCGTACTGCGACAGGGTCTTGCGCCGCTTGCGGTCGAGGAACTGTTTCTCATCGAAGCCGGTGATCACGCCACTCAACGCGCTCTGAAAGCCAAGCTCGCGCCGTTCCGGCAAGAGACGGACCCCGCTCCGCCCCGCGCGCAATGCCTCCGCCACCTCACCCCTGCTCAGCCCCAAGCAGGAGATGATGCCCATCCCCGTGATGGCTACCCGGCGAACACCGCACCGCACTCGCCCCTCCCTCCCATGCGCGCGATTCCCGACCCGAGCCCATGCAATCCAGAGCGCGCCTCACCAAGCCGTCACGGGACCACCTCGATCACGCCCTTCATCCCCTTGTCCTTGTGGCTCTTCAGGAAGAGCAGCTTCTTCGTGCAGGCGAACGGGAAGGTGCCGGTCTGCGTGGGGGTAAAGCGGATCACGGTCGGGCTCGCCTTGAGCTCCAGATCGAATTCCATGCCGGCCTCGGGCGCGGCCATCGAGATGTTGTGGGGCACGAACCCCTTTTCCTTGTGGATCGTGATCTCCACCGGGACATTGACCGTCACCACGATGTGATCGGGATCGTAGTAGTAGCCTCCACCGACCATGTCGATCCGCTGGACGCCATCTTGGCCGATGGTTGCCACGATGGTGCGGTGCTCCACCGGCCTGTCAGCCGCCAGCACATCGCCGATGCACAGCACCGCAAGGAATCCCAAGAGTAAGGCCGCCGCAAAGTGTCTTTTCATAGCTGTCTCCCTGCCGCGCGAAGTGCCGCGCGTGCCGACCGTCGGGCCTCCGTCCACCCTACTCTTGCGTGCCCTTGACCAAGTCATAGGTGATGTCCGGGTTCAAACCCATCGGCCAATAAATAACGGCAAAGGGCGGCCAGAAGATAGAGACCGGGCGAAACTTTGCCCGCAGCCTACCCTCCTGCAACACCTTACCGCCCTTCAGGAGCCGATACTCGACGCCTCCGTGTGGAGGGATCCCGACCGCGGTCCAGAAAAACGGAGTCATCGCCGCGGTCCCATTCGCGCTCAACGTGACTGGACGTCGGTACACCTCGAGCTGCGAATCCTTCGGAATGACAAATTTGCCCTGCGTGACACAGCCGGAAAACAGGCCCGCGGCGAGCAGAAACGGCAGTAGGTACTTTCGCATTAACCTTCCTCCTCAATGGTAGTCAGCGCGAGGCGGTGCTGGCTCCGCGGATGCTGGGCGGCGCGATCATATGACGACGGGGACGTACTGGCTAATGGCGGATGGAGCCGGGACGCAAGGGCGATCGGAGCCGAACCGCCGTGACCGACTGTCGCATCACTTGGTGGTAAGCTGACGCCTCTAGATAAGGGAAGACAAGAGGACCCGCGCCTCCGTGAGCAAAGTGCGCGTCACCTCACTGCCGAGCACACCCTGGCGAGGGTGTCGACCGCTCGCGCGTGGTCTTGCACACAGGGGTTGGTCATATCCCAGACGTAGCCGGCGAGCACCGAGCAGATCTGCGCCCGCCACTCCGGGGGCTGGACCGGTGAGAAGAAGATCGTAGGTAGGCGGTCGTCGTACCACGCCTGGACGTAGGTCCGGAAGGTATCGACACCCTGCATCATGTACCGGGCGTACTCCGCCTCCCAGTCCACGCTTCCCCCGGCCAGTTGCCGGCACAGGACCTTCGCCGCGCGGTTGGCCGACTCCAGGGCAAGGGTGACGCCGGAAGAGAACACCGGGTCGAGGAATTCCGTGGCGTTGCCCAGCAGCGCGAAGTCCTTGCCGACCAGGGTCTTCACGGAAACCGAGTAGCCGCCGATGGTCCGCGCGGGAAAGACGAACTCGCAGCCATCGAGGCGGCGCCTAGCGTTCTCCTCGGAGCGGATGATCTGCCGCAGCTTGTGGTCGTCGCTCCCGGCGAACCGATCAAAGAAGCCCGGATCGGCCACGACCCCTACCGAGGTCTTGCCGTTGGAGAATGGGATGATCCAGATCCACGCATTCCCCGGCAGCAGACAGACCCAGATCCTCCCCCCCTCCATCCCTTCCGGGTGGTGGGCGCCGGTCACGTGGGTGAAGAGCGCGCGGCGCGGCGGGAGCGTGGACGGCTCCTCCAGGCCGAGCAGCCGGGGCAATACCCTCCCATAACCGCTCCCGTCGAGAATGAATCGGGACGCCACCGCGATGCGCTCTCCATGCCCATCCACGACGGTCGCAACCGGGCCCGCGTCCGTGAACGCCACATTGGTGACCGAGTGCCCCCACAGGATCGGGACCCCCCGCGCCTCGATGGTGTCGGTCAGCGTCTTGTCAAAATCGGCACGCGGCACCTGATACGTGTAATCCCAACCCTTGGTGTGCTGCTCCGCAAAGCTGAAGGCACACCGTTGCTGATTGCGGAAGAACACGGCTCCGGTCTTGACGAGGAATCCCTGGTCGCGCACGGCGTCCAGTAGGCCCGCCTCCGCCAGCAGATCCATACACCGCGGCAGTAGGCTCTCCCCGATGACGAATCGGGGAAATCGCTGGCTCTCCACCACCAGCAGTCTGATCCCAGCCTTGTGCAGCAAGGCCGCGGCACTTGCACCAGCAGGACCCGCACCGATGACTAGTACATCGACATTCATGCTGCCTCTGACGTCGCCATCAAAGCCAGGACCCTAGATACGGACCTTGCCGCGTGAACCGCCAGAGTTCGCAACGCGTCTTCGCCGACCCCATGAACTCGTTGAGCTGGAGAACACCGACCCTGAACCCCCCCCCGGCCCCCCTACATCCGCTTGTAGTTTGCCACGAGATATTGGTTGCTGATAGCCGCAACATAATCGAGCAAGTTGCGATCGGTCGCCCCGACCGACCACGCACCCCCCATTCCGCCAGAACCTATATTGATACGCGGCGCACCAACTACCTCTTCCGTACTTGCGTCGACCAATTTCAAATCCATATCGATGTGGGAGTCACCGGCGAAGGCCCCTGCCCAGAATCTCGCCCCACCACTGACGATCCGCAGGCGTGCGACCGAGGGCTGAACCAGTAGCTTTCTACCTGTCCCATTCCCGTCATGCTCCCACTCCTCGAACAGCGGGATTAACTTGGCACGAAGCTTGTCTTCGAGGAGCTTCGCTTGTTTGACCTTGCCGGCATCCGAGCGAACCGTGTCACTCATGGTCATCGGTTGGAGCTCAAAGCTACCGAATGCGGAGAGCGGTTCGCTCGTCGGCGCCATCCGGGCGGACTCTTCCTGCGCGACCGTCGCCAATTTTTCGGGGTTCGCAGCACAGCCGGCCAGTACCAGCACAAACAGGCAGACGAAGACTTTCTTCATAAGAGATCCTCCGTCTTCTCGTTGACTCTATCGCCTTGAGTCGTCCCGCGGGCACTGCTCGTGAGTGTGAGGAAACTCGTTACAGTTCCGCACCGGCACAACTACTCGCCATCGGCTCAAGCAACGAAACAATGGCGCAAGCCTTGAGCACCCTTCTCCTGCTTTCCTCCCGAGAGGATGCTGAGGGGCCTCAACCAAGAAGTGACCAAAGGCATCGCGCCGATTCCTTTCTGAGGCACTCCATTAACAAACAAACTATTCGCCACCCAGATAAAAATTTCAACCACATCATTTCTTACCGCTCGCCACGCCCGTAGCGAGGTCCAACTTGACCGAGGCCGAATTGGGGTCGAACTGGAGGCGGGGGCAATCCTGCAAACGGGCAACTTGCTGCCTCCACCTTGCCGATCTTGGCTTCGGGGTCCGTGAGACGGCTGCTGCGGTTCCCATTTCTCGGGTCCGGTCCGACTCAGCCCTGGCGCACGCGGTAGCGCCAGCCTTCGATCCCCTCACGGCATCCCAAGCACCGCCCGGAGGCGCCGGTCGACCTGTGCCAGTTCGGCGGGGGTGAGATGGGTGAGGGGGCCTTCGAGAAACCGGCGGTTGTCGAGGGCCCGGACCTGATCGAGGAGGATCTCGGAGTCGCTCTCCAGTCGCTCTCGGGCGGGAAGGCGTAGGCGCAGGGGCGCTGCCGCCGGGTCATCCGCGAGGCGCGTGCTGAGCGGCAGGATCACGGTGGAAGGATGTTGCTGGTCGTTCAGCCCATCGGACTGGATCACCAACACGGGACGGACCTTCCCCGGCTCCGTACCCCGGCTGGGGTTGAGATTGACGAGCCAGACCTCGCCCCGCTTCATGGGTGGTGACCTTCCGCGCTCTCCAGCGCCTCCGGGTCGACCGGCTCAAACTCCGCGAGGATGCGCATGCTCTCCTTCCGAACGAGTTGCGATGCGACCCCCAACCCTTCTTCGACGCGGGCACGCTCCTTGGCCTGAAAATAGGAGGCCAGGGCCTCACGGACCAACTCCCCGCGTGTCCTGTGGGAGAGACGGGCGTCCTCCTCGAGGCGGATGGCAAGGTCCTCGGGGAGGCGGACGGACAGAGTGGCCATCGAGATCTCCAGATTGCGCGATGCACTACAAAGTGTAGTATCAAACATCTTACAGAGCCGTAGTGGTGGGGCAAGTCTCGCGCAGGGGTCAATCCGGCAAAGGGAGCTTGGCACCTCTGTACATGGGGCATGCGGTGGTGCACTCCCGGTCCGGTTGCTGCGCGGGACTACGACCCAGCGGCACGCAAGAGGGGGCGGCCGCTCCGCAGGAGAAGGGCGACTGTTCTCAACTGGCGAGGGTCTGGAGGAAGTGGGGCACCGAGCAGGAGAGTTCCCGGTCGTTGCCGGCAGGTGTGGCGACCTGGGAGATCAGGCAGCAACGATCGGCGCCGATCATCGCGGCGGCCTTGCGCAGGCGGGCCAAGTCGTCTGCGGCCGGGCGGGTGGTGAGCTTGATCTCGATGGCCCACCGCTCGCCGTCCACGGCAAGGATGAGGTCGAGCTCGTAGCGGTCGCTGCTCCGGAAGGGGACGGGCTCCACCGGTCGATCTCGGGCGGCCAAGGCACCCAGGATCTGTTCGATACAAAACCCCTCCCAGCTCGCCCCGACCCATGGCTGCGCCAGCAATGGCCCAGCCTCAGAGAGGCCAAGCAGGGCATGGAGTAGCCCCGTGTCCCGCCAGTAGTACTTGGGCCGCTTCACCAGCCACTCTTTCAGGTTGGCCTGAAAGGGCGGAAGCCGGTGCAGGAGAACGGCGCCATCGGGGTAACCGCCATATAGCCACACCCGTTCCAGCGGGATGTCCGGCACCTCTCCCAGCAGGAAGGGGGGCAGCTCCACCAAGGTGAGACGGCCGGCCAGGGAGTCCGAGACGTGGTGCATCAGCGCGGGCGAGGCCGAGCCGAGCAGGAGCACCCGGCCGGTGCGCGCGCGATCGCGATCGTTGAATGGCGGACGCCGAAGGCGGTGATCTTCGCGCGCGCAAGGCTTCGCGAGGGGAATCCGGGTGGCCCACCGACGGCCTGGCGCGGCGGATGGCCGGGCATCGTGATCGACTCTTGGCGGGTGCCCGGCGCCGCTGGCCATGGTACCGTGGGGCGCGGGGCGCGTCGTCCGGCACCGACCACGTACCCGTCAGGGAGCGCCACCGATTATGTACCAATTTCACTTCAAATCCGACTGCATCACGAAGGAACGTGCGCGCCTCCCGCGGGAGTCGGATGACTGCATCGACACCCTGCTGGACAAGGCGTACCGACTCTATCGGGACAAGGGGGCCTACGAGATCGACCTCGGTCTCGGTCCCGACACGGTGCTCGTACGCTTCCTGCGCACGCCCCTCTACTACTCCGTTTACACCACCCCGCAATTCCGCGACCTCGACCTGGGCAAGTTTGCCGACCATCCCTACCCGGAGAACGCCGCGATCGCCAGTGACCTGCTGCCGCCCCTGCTGAAGATGTTTCGCAAGGCGCGTTACCAGGACGACCACTTCTACCTGCGTGACGGCGGCATCAACATCATGAGCGGCTTCATCAAGTTGATCTTCTCCTGCGGCGGCTACCACATCGTCGACATCGCGGAGCTGGAGTCGGTGATCGTGTGAGCCGCGTCATGCGCCGGAGGTTTCGTCGCCACCCTGCTCGCGGTAGCACGCCTCCGCGCAGGCAGGACACAGGGTGTGGGTGAACAGGGCGTGGGAGCGGGCCTCGATAAAGGCCTCGACCGACTCCCACCCTTGATCCGGACGGCGGACCTTCCTGCATCCCGCGCAGATCGGCACCAGCCCGGAGAGCCGATGCAGGCGGGTGATGTCCTGCACCACCAGCACCACCCCAACCCCGCCCGCGCCCAGCACGCCGTTGGCGGGGGCGACGGCGGTGAGAAAGACGCGGCGCGTGGCGCCATCCGTTCGCACCACCTCCAGCGCGACCTCTCGTGGCCCCGCCGTCGCGCCCCCCCGGAGGGCGCATTCCAGGGTCTGCCACAGGACACAGTCATCGCAACGCGTGGACTGGCCACAGCCATCGGCCTTCCCGAAGGCCGCGACGCAGCGGATGATCTCCCCGGGCCACCTCCCGGCCACCTCCCCGTCGACCGCCAGGAGGCCTCGCGCGGCCTGGTTCACCGTGACGACCCGGCACTCGCCATCGAGCACCATCACCGCCACCGGGAGCACGTCCAGGATTTCCGCCCGCGGGCCTTCCATCACACCTCCCGCCGTCGTCGACGATTCCGAATATACCAGACGGAACCTCGCACATGTCGCGGGCAGATCGACAGAAAGCCCTGTTTTTACTAGGAACATTCTGGCTTTTTGGTCGTCGACATGGGCGCGAAAACGGCCGCTTGCCCGCCTCTCGCACCGTGCTCGCGACCACCGCGAGGATTTCAGGGCGCGGCGACATCATCCGGCGGTGGGGGGAGTTGGCGCCGCACCCGGACCTTGCGCAGGCGCCGCCGGTCGACCCGGACCACGGTCATCTCGTATCCCTCCCAGCGCACCGCCTCCCCCACCACCGGCAAGTGACCGAGGCGGCTGATGATAAGACCCGCGAGGGTGTCGTAGTCGCCGTGGTCGTCGGGCAGCTCCCAGTCGAGGCGGCGATTGATCTGGCCGATGTCCAGGCTGGCGTCGATCACCACCGAGCCATCCGCCTGGGGGACGATGTCTGCGCTCCCCGCCTCGGGCAGGGTGCCGGTGATCTCCTCGACGATGTCGCCATAGGTGGCCAGGCCGGTGATGTCGCCGTACTCGTCGGCCACGATCGCCATGCGTCGCCCCTCCCGGCGCAGCTCCTCCAGCAGGGTGGCGACCCGCTTGGACTCCGGCACGAAGGTGGGGGACCCCATGACCGCTGCCAGGCGTAGATCCTCGGGCTGGCGCAGGGCGAGGAGGAGGTCACGGGCCGCGGCGATGCCGACGATCTCGCCGCCCTCCCCCTCGACCGGGTAACGGGCGTGGGGACGCTCGGCCACCAGGCGCGCCAGCTCCTCGCCGGTGGCGCCCAGCGGCAGGGTGGCCATGTCAGCGCGCGGCACCATGATCTCCCGCACCCGCGTGGTGGCCAGGGCGAAGACCCCGTGCAGCCGGTCGGCATCCTCTGCCTCCAGCACCCCCTCCTCCTCCCCCACCGCGATCAGGGTCTGGAGCTCCGTGGGGGAGGTGAAGGCGCGCCCTGCCCCCTCCCCCTCCGGGAGCCACGCGGTGAGCCAGCGAGAGATCTTGGTAAGCAGCACCACCGCCGGGTGGAGGACGCGACGCAGACCATCGATGGGCCGGGCGACGAATAGCGCCACCGGGACCGGATAGCGCGCGGCGACCCCCTTGGGGGTGACCTCGCCGAAGATCAGCAGGACCACCGTCACGCCGATGATCGCGTAGCCCGCCCCTGCCTCGCCGAAGAGGTGGAGACAGAGGGTGGTGGAAAGGGCCGTGATGGCGACGTTCACCAGGTTGTTGCCGATCAGGATCGCCCCAAGCATCCCGTCCACGTCCGCCAGCATGCGCTCGATGAGCTGCGCCGTGTGATGGCCCTCCGCCGCCATCTGGCGCAGGCGCAGGCGGCGCACCGACAGCAAGGCGGTCTCCGACGACGAGAAGAAGGCGGAGAGGCAAAGACAGCCCAGGAGGGCAATGGCGGTGGAGAGGTGAACACTCATGATCGAGGCGCTCCGATGGGCGCGGGGGGGTGGCGGTTCAAGCGGGAGACTCAACAGGTCGGCGGTAGCTCAATTCCGGCTGCCTGCCACAACGGCCGACCGGCCACCAGGGTGAGGCGGACGCCAGCGGAGCCGCCTTCACCCACGAGCCTCTCCGGCAGTCGCTCCACCGGACCCGGGGGCAATGCCACCGCGACCAGGTCGGCGGCGAGCCCCGGCGCCAGCGCGCCGGTTACCCCCTGCCAACCCAGGGCGCGGGCCGACCCGACGGTGGCCATGTCCAGGATCTCCTCCGCGGCGAGCGGCTCCGGGCCGCTACGGTGCCACAGGTAGGCGAAGCGCATCTCCTCCCACAGGTCCAGGGACAGGTTGCTGGCCAGGCTATCCGTTCCCAGCCCCACCGGGATGCCGGCGGCAAGCCAGCGGCCGACCGGGGCCCGCGGCTGGCCGAGATAGGCATTGGAGCGCGGGCAATGGGTGATGGCGCAACCGGCCCGGGCCACCTGTGCGATCTCGGCATCGTTCAGGTGGACGGCGTGAATGAGATGTGCCCCGTCCAGCAATCCGTGGGCGGCGAGGATCGAGACGGTGGTCTCGCCGTCCGCGGAAGGTGCGAACCTCTCCCACCCCACCGCCGGTAGCAGCCGCTCCGTGAGGGGCCCCTTGCCCCCCTTGAGGAAGGCGACCTCCGCCGCGCTCTCGGCGGCGTGGATGGTGAGGGGGGGCTGGTTGCTCAGGCACCACCGGGCCAACTCGCGCCACAGGGCATCGCCCACAGTGTAGGGCGCGTGAGGGGAGACGCCGGCGGTCACGAGGTCGCCGCCCAGGCGGTCCACCCGCTGCCACTCCTCGACCAGGCGCCGCACCATCCCATGGGCCCGGGCCGGGTCGCGGCCGAGGATCTCCACGTCGATCCGCGCCCGCAGCCCCGCGGCGATCAGTGGGGCCACCGCCACCCCCAGCGAGTCGATGTCACCGATACCGGTGGTGCCCAGGCGCGGCAGGAGGGCGATCGCCTGCTCGGCGGCGGCGGCCGCGGTCGCCACGTCGAGGCGCGCCTTGTCCCGGATCAAGTCCAGGAGCCAGTCGATGAAGTCCGGGGCGGCGGGCCGGGTCGGGCCGAGGGCCGAAAGCTCCAGGTGGCAATGGGCATTGATCAGCCCCGGCAGGAGGCAGCACCCAGCGAGGTGTCGGTGCGACTCATCGGGCGCCCCATCCACCAGCTCCCGGCGCCGGCCCACCGCCGTGACGCGCCCGGCCGCGATCCGCACACCGCCATCCGCAAACCCCCGGCCGCGCCCGGCCCACACCTGCTCCGCCGTGAGGATCATGCTGACACGGGACGATACGCGGTGGTAGCCTCCATCACCTTGATTTTCAAGGTGGGACACGGAGTCAAACCATGATCGGGATCATCGGCGGCAGCGGCCTCTACGCGATGGCCGACCTGCAAGAGCCGCATTGGCGGCGGGTGGAGACCCCGTACGGGGCGCCGTCCGACGACCTGCTGTTCGGCCGGCTGAACGGCCTGGAGGTGGTCTTTCTCCCGCGCCATGGTCGCAATCATCGCCTGCTCCCCTCCGAAATCAACTACCGAGCCAACATCTACGCCCTCAAGTTGGTCGGGGTGCGGCGGCTGGTATCGGTCTCGGCGGTCGGTTCCCTGCGCGAGGCGATCGTCCCCGGCCATCTCGTGGTGGTCGACCAGTTCGTGGATCGCACCCGCGGCCGGGTCTCCACCTTCTTCGGCGACGGCATCGTGGCGCATGTCTCCCTCGCCGAGCCGGTGTGCGCCGACCTCGCGAACCGCCTGACCGAGGCGGTGGAGCGAGCCCACGGCACGGTTCACCGCGGCGGCACCTACCTCGGCATGGACGGGCCGCAATTCTCCACCAAGGCCGAGTCGCACCTCTACCGCGCCTGGGGCATGGACGTGATCGGCATGACCAACGCCACCGAATCCAAGCTCGCCCGCGAGGCCGGTGTGTGCTACGCCACGCTGGCGATGAGCACCGACTACGATTGCTGGCACGAGGAGGCGGGCGCCGTGGAGGCGACCGACATCCTGGCCGTCCTGCACGCCAACGTGGAGCTCGCCCAGCGGGTGGTGAAGGAGCTGGTGTGCGACGCACTCCTCCCTCGGCCGTGCGCCTGCGCCACGGCCTGCGCCACTGCGCTGCTCACTCCCAGGGACGTGATTCCCCCCGAGCGCCTGGCCGCGCTCGAGGTGATCCTCGCACCATGATGCGCTGGCTCTCCACCCTCTTGTCGCTCATGCTCGCGGCCGGTTGCGCCGGTATCTCGGACAAGGCGAAGAAGAATGCGACGGTCGCCGCGACCTTCCAGGAGATCGGGGCGCGTGAGCTCTCCCTCGGCATGCCCGAGGCCGCCATCCGCGACCTCCTTCGCGCCCTGGCGGCGGACGACACCAACCCGGCCACGTTCCACTACCTCGGCCTGGCCTACCTCCAGTTGCAGCAATACGGCGAGGCGGAGCAATCCCTCACCATGGCCCTGAAGCTGGCGCCCGAGGACGGCGAGATCCACAACTCGGTCGGCACGCTCTACTCGATGCTCCGGCAATGGCCCCAGGCCGAGGCGGCGTTCCAGCGCGCCCTGCAATGCCCGGACTACCGCACGCCGGAGATCGCCCACTACAATCTCGGCCGGGTCCAGGCGGAGCAGGGCAACACGAGTGCCGCGATCGCGGCCCTGGGACAGGCCGAGACAGCCAACCCCGGCTACCTCCCACCCTACTTGGAGATGGCCCGGCTGCACGAGGCGCAGGGCGATTTGGGAGCCGCGGACGAGGTGTTGCAGCGTGCGTTGACACGTTTTCCCGACAATGTTTCGATCCTTTTCGCTCGTGGCAAGCTCCTCTACCGGCAACAGCGGTACGAGCGGGCGCTCGCGGTCCTCGGCGACGCCCGTCGCCTTGCCACGGACGATGTCCTGCGTGCCGAGATCCAGCGCTATATCGATATACTCGAATAACCCGCACCGCCGACCCTGAAGTCGCACCGGTAGTCCCCCCACTGCCCAGCCGGACCCCATGCCCGAACAATCCTTTGCCACCCTCGGCCAATACCTCCGCCGTGAACGCGAGATGCGGGGGGTCGGCCTGCCGGAGATCACGGCGGGGACCAAGGTAAAGCTCGCGTTCCTGGAGGATATCGAGGCGGGACGTCACGATCGCCTGCCGCCCACCATCTACGCCCGGGGATTCTTGCGCTCGTATGCCCGCTTCATCGGCCTCGACGAGAGCGAGGTGCTGCAGCGCTACAAGGAGGCGGCCGCCCAGGCCGCCGCGGAGGAGGCCGCCCAGACCACGGAGCCCCGACAACGCCGCGAAGAGGGCCCGGAGGCGACCACGGGCAGCGGCCTGATCGACCAGCTCCTGCGCCCGGCGGACGACTCCAAGATGAAGGACCGCCGCCAGGATCTCATCATCGGCGGCATCTTCGGGGTCCGCGAGGGGCGCAACCGTGTGCGGCGCAACTCCATGGTGATCGGCAGTATCCTCGGGGCCGCGGCAGCGGTCCTCCTGGGCATCTATCTCCTGGTCCAGCTCCTGGCCACCCCCAAGGAGACGGTGGTGGCCTACCGCGAGAACCTGGCGCGCAATCTGGCGCCGGAGCCCCCCAAGCCCGCGCACACGGGTGAGCGTCGGCTCTCCGCCGAGGCACCGGAGCTCGACACGCTGCCCAGTCAGAAGATGGCCACCACGCCGATGGTCGTTCCGCCACCCGAGCCCCTTCCCGTCCCCAAGCCAATCCCACCGCTCCTGCCCAGCCCACGGCCGCCACCCGCACCCGACCCGGTAGCGGATCTCGTCCCAGCCGTCCACCACGAGCTGGTGCTGGAGGCCACCGAGAAGAGCTGGTTACAGGTGGAGGTCGACGATGGCGCCACCAAGGAGTTCCTCCTCACCGCCGGAGACCGCATCGAGCTCCGCGCCGAGCGCGGGTTCGAGCTCACCGTCGGCAACGCCGGCGGTGTGATCGTCACCGTCGACGGCAAGCAGCGTCCGCCCCTCGGTGACCACGGCGTCGTCGTCCGCAACCTGAGGCTGCCGTAATAGGCGGTCCGCTTTCAGCGGTCAGCCATCAGCTTGACGCCGTCAAGCAATCGAACATCCACGAGCTGATCGCTGAAAGCTAATCGCTAAAAATGTCCGACCTCATCGAACAAAAGACCACCGAGCTGATGGCCGCCTTCGCGAGCTCGCCGGAGATGCGGCGCATGCAGGCCCAGGAGGAGGCGGTGCGCCGCGACCCGGAGGCGGCAGCCTTGTTTCACACCTACATGGAGGCCCAGCGCGCCTTTGCCGCCGCCGGCGGCGACGCCGGTCGCACGGAGGTGGACAACCTGACCCGCGCCCTCCACGCTGCCCGCGCCAACCCGAACATCGCCAAGCTCATCGACGACCAGCAGGCCCTCATCGATCGTCTCAAGGCGAGCCAGGATGCCCTCATGGCCGCGATCGGCCTGGCACCGGACGACGACTGTACCGGCAGGGCGCGTGGCGGGAGCGCGGCGTCGTAGACCCGCGGCGACGTCAGTTCACCGTACAACGCCGGGCCGTCCCTCGTCGCTTGCCGGCGTGGGCTGGATGCCGACCCCCAAGTTCGCTATAACGCGCCCCCGGTCTGGCACACCAAGCCGACGTAGCTCAGCTGGCAGAGCAGCGCATTCGTAATGCGCAGGTCCGCGGTTCAAACCCGCGCGTCGGCTCCAGGTTTTCGGCGGATGATAGATGGTCGTTCCGCTCCCCCCGGGCGGTCGTCACCGCCGTCGATAGGGACGATCGAATAGGCGCCAGATCGCGACGCAAGACCCTGAGAACAAAATGGTCGCCCGCAACGCGCGGTAGTCGGACATACTCCGAGCCATCCGCTACCCGCCCCCTGAAGCGGGGCGCACCGCGCGAGGCCGTTGGCCATCGCCCCCGTTGTGGTACGCCTCTTGCTGTGATCTTCCTGCCTTATCAGGTGCGGCAACGAACGCGGACGGGCGGAAGGAAGGATGATCGCCTCGGGCACGCGTCGGCCAGAGGGGCGCACCGCCCATCCCGGGGAGCAGGAGGGTATGATGCCAAGGAGGATGCGAGGGAGCCACGCCGGCTCTTTGGACGGATCGCGGTCCATCGCGGGCCCCGTACCGATGGTGTGGATTAGATGATCGTTGTGGACAGATTATTGTGGCTCATCCGGAGACGAGGTGTCCGTCGGTCGGGATTGGTGGCGCAGTCCCGTCGCCAGCGGTCTCGTGATGCGCGGAGGGAGCCAGCGATGACGGGTCGCGTGAGGGTGCAGCGTCGGCGATCGTGGTGTGCGTGGGCCCTCGCGGCCATAGTGACGTTGTGGGCGCCGCTGGCCCATGCGGCGACGGCGACGGTCAATCCGAGCCAGGACACCACGATGGCCGCGGATTTCCCGGACAATAGCTCCGGGGCGTGCGATTCGTTGTTCGCCGGCAACACCGATAACAGTGCGGCCCGGCGGGCGTTGCTACGCTTTGATGTGGGCGCCCAGATTCCGGCGGGCTCGATCATCAATAGCGTCACCCTGTCCATGGCGGTGACCCGCGGCAGCAACCATGCGGACGCGACGATGACCCTGCACCTCGTCACGACGCCTTGGGGTGAGGGCACCGATGGCTGCGGTACCCGCGGCGGCGGTCAAGGCGACCCGGCGGTGAACGGTGCGGCCACCTGGAACTCGGCCATGCACAACCAGACCGCGTGGGGTAGCCCTGGGGGGGACTACGACGCCATCGCCAGCGGCAGCACCCTGGTCAACAACACGACGCCAGTATGGTCCAGCACGGCCGCCATAGTCAGCGACGTGCAGGACTGGTTGGACAACCCGGGGAGCAACTACGGCTGGGTGCTGATCGGCGATGAAGCCAGCAAGACGACGACCCGGCGTTTCGACAGCGCGGAAGGGGGCTCGCCGCCGGCACTGGTGGTGGACTTCACCCCCACGGGCGACGTCGAGGCGTGCTGCGAGACCAACGGCGATTGTTCCCTGACCGTGGTTGGCTCGGGCACCTGCACCGGCACCACCCTGCCCGGGATTGACTCGTGTGAGCCCAATGTCTGTGCACAGCCCATCGGGGCGTGCTGCAACGTGGACGAGACCTGCTCGGATCCGGTGGATCGGCCGACCTGCGAGGGCGCGGGCGGCACCTTCCAGGGGGGCAACAGCGCCTGCAACCAGGGCAACGTGGACTGCGGTCTGACGCCGTTCGTCGCGGCGCTGCCGATTCCGCCGATCCTGCAACCGGACAACCCCGGCCAGACGCCCTTGCACTACACGGTGGCGGTGGAGCCGGCGACCCAGAGCGTCCACCCCAACCTGCCGGCGACCAATCTCTGGACCTATAACGGTGCCTGGCCGGGGGCGACCATCGTCGCCCAGAAAGGGGTGCCCATCGCGGTCACGTACGTCAACAACCTGCCGGCCGGGGGCCACGGCTCTCGTGGCAGCAACCTCCTGGAGGTGGACACCTGCGCCCACGGGCCCAACTACTACGGGGACAGCAAGCGCATCGTCACCCACCTCCACGGCGGCCACGTCCCGGCGCGCTTCGACGGCCAGCCCGAGTACACGATCCTGCCGGGCGAGACCGACCCCTACGAATACGTCAACAACCAAGAGGCGGCGACCCTGTGGTACCACGACCACGCCCTGGGGATCACGCGCCTCAACGTCTACGGCGGCATGGCCGGCTTCTACCTGCTCGCCGACGCCGAGGACACCCTGGACGCCACCAACGCCTTCGCCCTTCCCAGCGGCCCCTACGAGATCGGGCTGGCGATCCAGGACCGGCAGTTCAACCCGGACGGCTCGCTGTTCTACAACGCCCAGCTCGAAGACGCCTTCAAGGGCAATAAGATTGTGGTCAACGGCAAGGTGTGGCCGTACTTGAACGTGGCGCAGGGCAAGTACCGCTTCCGGATCCTCAACGGCTCCCAGTCGCGGGAGTACATCCTGGAGCTCAAGAACCTCAGCGGGACCGCCAGCACCACCACCGGTCTCGTCGATCCCCGCTTCACCCTGGTGGGCACCGACGCGGGCCTGGTGAGCGCGCCGATCGATCTCACCCACAAGTTCGGGCGGATCGTGCCGGCGGAGCGCTTCGACGTGGTGATCGACTTTGCGGGCTATCCCGCAGGGACCGAGATCGTGCTGCGTAACGACGAGACGACGCCACCGTTGGTGCCGAACGTCATGAAGTTTATCGTAACGAATCAGCCGGGCTACACGGGAACGGTGGCCAGCACCCTGCGCCCGGTGCCACCGATGCCGGAGGCCTCCGCGGACATCACCCGCTACTTCCGCCTGGCGAAGGTGACGGCGCCGTGCTCGAACGACCCGGGCCGGACGGTCAACGAGTGGCTAGTGCAGTCCCTGGACGGATCGAACGGCAACGTGATCGGCGCGCAGTGGGATGACCTTACCGACTTCCCGATCCTAGGGACCCGGGAGGTGTGGGAGTTCGAAAACCCGACCAACGTCATGCACCCGATGCACGTGCACCTGGTGCGCTTCCAGATCCTGAGCAAGGAGGCGCTAGACGGCACGCCGATGGCGCTCAAGCCGTGGGAGGAGCAGCCCAACGGTGACAAGACCTGGAAGGACATCGTGCGGGTGCCGGCGCAGGGCCGGGTGCGGATCATCATGGACTTCACGGACTACCTGGGGCGATTCCCGCAGCACTGCCACATCCTCGACCACGAGGATCACGAGATGATGCGGCAGTACCAGACCACCCACGACCCGGCGTACTGCGACCACGACCAGGTGTGTGAGCCCGGTGAGGACTGCGTGAGCTGCCCGGACGACTGCGAGGAGGTCAGCGGTGCGGCCTGCGGCAACGGCCTGTGCGAGGCCGGCGACGGGGAAAACTGCCTCACCTGTCCCACCGACTGCGCCGGAAAGCAGACGGGCGCAGCTAGCAAGCAATTCTGCTGTGGCGCTCCCGGCGGCACGAACAGCATCGGCTGCGGCACCGACGCCAGCGACAGCCGCTGCATCGATGCCAGCGCGAACCGGTTCTGCCGGGAGGCGCCGCGGGTCCGGGCGTGCTGCGGCGACGCCCTGTGCGAGGGCGCCGAGACGCTCGTGAGCTGTGCGCCAGACTGCGGCCCATGTACCCCCACCGAGGCCCCCGAGATCACCTGTAACGACGGGATCGACAACGACTGTGATGGCACTGTCGACGGTCCGGACGCGGACCGCGACGGCGTGTGCGATGCCGCTGATCTCTGTCCGAGCGACCCGGCAAAGGTCGACCCGGGGATCTGCGGCTGCGGCGTTCTCGATACCGATGGCGACGGCGACGGCACCCCGGACTGCCACGACAACTGTCCGAATACCGGCAATCCCGGCCAGTTGGATACCGATGGCGATTTGACGGGCGACGCTTGCGACCCGGACGACGATGACGACGGTGTTCTCGATGCGTCCGACGCATTCCCGCTCGATCCGGCCGCTTCGGTCGATACCGATGGGGATGGCATGCCTGACACCTGGAATGCCGGGTACACGGCGGAGGACTCCACTACCGGCCTGAGCGAGGACCTGGACGACGATGACGACGGCGAGCCGGACGTCACCGACAACTGCCCGGTGGAGGCCAACGCGGATCAGGCGGACTGCGACGGGGACGGCGTCGGCAACGCGTGTGACCCCGACTTCCCGTGCATCATCCCGGGCGACCTCGCGCCACGCGGCGCCCCAGACGGTGTCGTCAACACCGCCGACCTGCTGATCCTGCTACGTTTGGTTATCGGGACCGACGCCGCCACCACGCAGGAAGTAGCTGCCGGCGACTTGAGCGACAACGGCATCTTGGACCTGCCAGACGTCCTTGTGCTGATGAACACGTTTGGTTTCTAAGGAGAGAGAGGATGGACTTGAAACGTAAGATAATGACAGTCCTGTTAGTGGTCGTGGTGCCGTTGGGCTGTGCGGGCACCAAGACATTTCATCAACTTGCGCGTCCGCTTGATACGGTTGCAGTGGCCGCAGGCTGGAAGCACCACTTCACCAAGAACAACATCACCGTCGAGATCCAGCCCGCCGATAGTGGGCCATCAATCTTCTATCCCCCGAATGATCCGAACGTGCCGGTGATTACGAATTTCTATCCGGACCCCCTGTCGAGCATCATTCTGTCGCGCCAGACCGCCCAGGATCTGACCCCCTATGCCGGTACTTACGCCGCACAAATGAGCTATTTGTTCACAAACGAAGACAAGGACTGGTGGCAGACAGTCGTTTTCGTGAACCTGCCGGGTTCGCTACCGGAGGGCTTGACGACCATCATCATTACCGACCCCGAGGGCGAAACGGCTACCGCGAACCTGAATATAGTCGCGGGTACAGGTCAGCCGCACAGATTTCGGGCGGACGATATCGGGGCGTTGACGGACGATGAACTGGCGTCGCTGTCGCGAGTCGGCCACTATACGGTGAGCTTTGAGACCACAACCTCTGTTCCGGAGGCCATCCAGATCGACCTACAGCATGACCCGGACGTTGACCACAGTGGCGCCGGCCGCGCGTACGTGGTCAATCCGCTTGGCTATATCAAGAACGCGTTGTGGTCCAACCAGCCTGCAGGGACGGGACTGCGCGTTATCCTGATGCCGACGCGGACAGGAGAGATCACGCAGATGCTGGACTTCAAGTTTTATGTGGCGGGTGGGGTGACTAACCTCGGCATCGTCGACGTGCAGGCATTTGATGTCGATGGCAACCCTGTCACGGGCGTCACAGCAACGATCAATTAGTCGAACAACCGGCGCACGGTTCGCAATCTTGACGGATCCAGGTCGCGTTCATGGCTCGGTGACGACGGAAGGGGTGATAGCCAGGCCACGAGAATGCCCCATTCGCCCGCGCCACTCCCCGGTCGCCGCCGGCCGCGCAAGGTCTTTCCGCCGTGTATGGCGTGCGGGGAGGATAGCGGCTTTACCTGGGCGTGCGATTGCGGGTTTGCCCTGTGTCATGGCTGCATGGCGCAGAACCTGGAGCGGACCAAGAACAATGGTCGCAACTGGGTCTGCCCGGACTGCCACCAGTACCACGTAGGGCCCAACCGCTAATCACGGATCAGCGCTCGGTCTCCAGCCAGCTTCCGGGGCGAGAGAAACCGGCGCGCTCCGGCAGCGCTTGCGCCTCGCCCTTCTCGGCGCACGCCAGGAGGCGGCCCATCGGGCGCATGTGCAGGCCGATTCGCTCGCGGGGAAAGCCGGCGTCCACGAGCCAGCGGCCGAGGGTCTCCATGGTCGGGGCATACCAGTTCCACCCCTTCTCCGAGGTCCCGGCGTACTCGCAGTACGGGCCGCTCAAAGCACTCGCCTTCGTCTCGACGATCACCCGCCCGCCCGGCTTGAGGTAGGCGAAACACAGGCGCAGGGCGAGGAGGGGGTCGGTCAGGTGGTACACGACGCCGGAGATGTAGACGATGTCGAACCGGCCACACCAGTCGATCTCTTCCTGGTAGAGGCTGCACTGCTCCACCCGCGCCGGCACCTGCAGCAAGGAGCAGAGGCGGTACGCCGCCGCCCCGGAGACCGGGTGCTCCTCCAGGGCGGTCACCTTGGCGCCGAGGCCGCTCAACACCAGGATGTCGCCACCAGTCCAGCAACCGACATCAAGGACCTCTTTGCCCGCGAGATCCGCCGGCAGGTAATCAAGGGCGATCGCCTCGGCTGCGATCTCCTGGTGGCGGGTGCCCATGGCGCCGGGGCGGTGGAGACCGAATCCGAAGCTCTGGTCGTGACCCCAGGTGAAGAAGTCGGTGAACCCCTTGCGCACGGCGTCGTGCCAGTAGGACTTGGGCGACTCCTGGTCCGGAAACTCCTCGGCCAGAGTGCGGTAGATCTCCTCGGCACGCTGCCGCTTGCGCGGTGTCCAGCGGGCCACCGCGGCGGCCACCGTCGCACGGCAGGTGGAGATGCCAGGGTCCACGGCCGACGCGGTGAAGCCGCTGGCGAGACGCTTGTTCTTGGTCGTCGGGACGGTGACCGCAGGCTGCACGTGGCGCCGCGACCGATCGTGAGTGAGGATGGCGATGCCGACCCCCGGCCGACTGTCGTGGTCGCCGTCGACGACGATCTCGTGCAGGCGGTAGGCGGCCGAGGTCATCAACCCCTCGCACAACCCCTGGTGGACCGCGGCGAAGTCGGCGTTATCGATGAGCACGGTGGCGCCGTCGGCGAGCAGGGGCTGCACCCGTGACAGGAGGGCGAGGACCGCAAATCGGTCGGGTGCGCCGGAGTAGATGAGGCCGCCGAGGTGGCTTCCGCCAGCCACCTTGGTAAGGGCCTCATGCATCGACTCGCCGAGGGTGGCGGCATCGATGGCGACGCCGTGCACGACCTCGCAGCCGCGCTGCTCGGCGAGCTGCAGTAGGCGCGTAGTCGGTTGATTGCCGAGGACCGCGAGCCGCCGGCCGAGCTGAGCCGCTCGCTCCCACGCCGCGCTCAGGTCATGGGTGGCGGTGCGTGTCGCTTCGGCGACGGTCATCGCGCGCCCCCCTTCACCGCCTCCAGATTGAGGCTCATGAGGAGGCCGTTCTCCCGGTCGAGATGGGGCAGGTAGGCCTGCGAGTAGTCGTCGATGGCCGCGTGCTCGGTCCGGCGCCAATCCCACCGCCGCACCTCGACAAAGCCGACGCGGCGCAAGAAGGTGGTGAGCAGCGGCTCGTCGAAGATCATCTTGTGGAAGTCGTACGGGGTGCGCTGGCCACCGGCGACCAACCCCACCAGGCCGCTCATTCCGTCCCGCAGCCCCTCGCCCGCGTACATTTGCACCACCGCCGCGAAATTCGGCACGGCCAGGCGCAACACCCCGCCGATGGCTAGTACCCGATACCACTCGCGCAGCACGGCCTCGATCTCGTAGCGCCCGAAGTGTTCCAGCACGTGGCAGGCGTAGATCACCTCCACCACGCCGTCGCGGATGAAGGCCAGTTCGTCCACGTGGCCACAGTGGTCGATGTGCGGCGCGTCGGCGATGTCGACGTGGTAGAAGCCGGGGATGTTCTTGGCGCCGCACCCTAGGTGCAACCTGCGCGGCGCCACCACCGCCGCGTTCGCCACGTCCCCTGGACGAATTACTTTTGTTTCAAGCTCAGCCATCGAAAAGGGGGCAGTGAGACAATCGTTTTCAGGAGTCATTCGTGGCCAAACGTCGTAATGCCTGCTCTGCTCTGCCAGCCGTCACCGCTAAGGTCTCCAAGGCCAAGTCCCGCAAGCGGCTGGCCGCGACCCTGGAGGCTGCGATCGCCCGCCACCAGGCAGGCGACCTCGCCACGGCCGAAGCCAACTACCGCGAGATACTGGGTATTTCGGCATCGGAGCCGCGCGCATTACATTTATTAGGCACCCTCCACGCCCAGACCGGCCGCCTGGCGAGCGCCGTCGATCTATTGCGGCAGGCATTGCGCCTGAACCCACGCAATGCCGAGACCCACAACAACCTGGGGCTCGCCCTGCACGGCCTGGGGGAAATCGCGGGCGCGGCGGCGGCGTTCCGCGAGGCGGTGCGCCGCAACCCGCACTACCCGGAGGCCCACAACAACCTCGGCGATCTGCTGCGCGAAGCGGGACGACCCGAGGAGGCGGTGGTCGAACTGCAGAGGGCCGTGCAATCCAATCCCCACTATGCCGAGGCGCATAACAACCTCGGCATCGCCTACCACGATCTCGGTCGCTGGGAGGCCGCAACCCGGTGCTTCGAGCAAGCCCTGGCCTTGCGTCCCAACGACTACCACGCCCACAAGAACCTGGGCCTCGTGTGCCGGGCGCAACGGCGGTTGACCGAGGCGCAGGGCCACTTCGAGGCCGCGCTCGCGCGCCACTCGCGCGATGCCGAGCTCTACCTCAACCTCGGGGCGACGGTGCAAGAGCTGGAGCAACGCGACTACGCCAGGCGTTGTTACGAGCGGGCGCTGGCGATCGATCCGAACCTGGTCCTGGCCGACAACAACCTGGGGGCGTTGCTGCGCGAGCAAGGCGAGCTGACCCGCGCCGTCCACCACTTGACCCGCGCCATCGCGCGCGATCCGGAGTGCGCCGAGGCGCACAGCAACCTCGGCAGCACCCTCACGGTCCAGGGACGGCTAGCGGAGGCGGAGCAGAGCTTCCGGCACGCGCTGGCGCTCCGGCCGGAGAACGCGGTCTACCACTCCAATTGGCTCAGCCACCTGGCCTACGGTGACCACCACGACGATGGCGAGATCCTGGCGGAGCACCGCGCCTGGGCCGTGCGCCACACCGCCGCGGTCCGCCCATGCGACCACCCGGCGCCGCGCGACCCCGCGGACCGGCGCCTGCGCATCGGCTACGTCTCCCCCGACTTCCGGCGCCACGCCGTGGCGACCTTTCTCGAGCCGATTCTCCAGGCGCATGACCGCTCCCGGTTCGCCGTCTACGGCTACTCCAACGTCTACAAAGAGGACGCCACCACCCGCCGCATTCAGGACCTCTGCGACGGCTGGCGGGAGATCGTGACCCTGGACGACGATCAGGCCGCGGCGCTGATCGCCGGAGACGCCATCGACGTGCTGGTGGACCTGACCGGCCACCTGGCGCGCAACCGGCTGGCCATCTTCGCCCGCCGCCCGGCCCCGGTGCAGGTCACCTACCTGGGGTACGGCGCGACCACCGGGCTGGCCACCATGGACTACCGGCTCACCGATGGGTGGACCGACCCGCCGGGCAATGAAGACCTCTACGTCGAGCGCCTCCAGCGCCTCCCCGAGGGCTGGCTCTGTTTCCAGCCGCCGGCCGCGGCCCCGGAGGTGGGGCCGCTCCCCATGCGCGGCGCGGGCCGCGTCACCTTCGGCTCGTTCAACAACCTGGCGAAGGTGACACCGCACGTGGTGGCGCTGTGGTCGCGGGTCTTGCAGCGACTCCCGGAGACAACCCTGATCATGAAGAACCTCTCTCTGCGCGATCCCGGGACCTGTGAGCTCGTCCGTCACCGGTTCGCAGCCCACGGGGTCACGCCGGATCGACTGGAGCTGATCGGCTGGACGGAGACCGCCGCGGAACACTTCGGCCTCTACAACCGCATCGACCTCGCCCTCGACACCCTCCCGTACAACGGCGGCACCACCACCTGCGAGGCGCTGTGGATGGGGGTGCCCGTGGTGACCCTCGCCGGCCGGCGCTCCGTGAGTCGCTTCGGCGTGAGCATCCTGTCGCGCCTCGGCCTCCCGGAGCTGGTCACCGCGGCGGATGACGGATTCGTCGCGACTGCCGTGGACCTCGCCCAACGCCCGGAGCGGCTGGCCGACCTCCGGTACCGGTTGCGTACGATGATGGCCGCCTCCTCCCTGTGCCAACCGGAGCGCTTTACTCTCTCGCTGGAAGAGGCGTATCTCGCCATGTACGAGGAGCGCTGCGCCGCTGCCCAGCCCGGCTAGCCGTCCGCGACGACCCGCACCATCGCCGCCACCACTGCTTCGTGGTCGAGGCCGTTGCAGTCGATGGTGTGGTCTGCGTAGCGCCGATAGAGGGGCAGACGCTCGGCGTACAACTCGTCGAAGGACTGGCCCGGCGCACGCACGATGCCGCGCTCCGCGGCATCCCCGAGGCGCTCGTGGAGCGCGGCCACCCCGACCTCGAGGAAGACGACCTCGCCCGCCGCCTTGAGATGGCGCATCGCCGGCTCCGAGTACACCACGCTGCCGCCGGTCGCGACCACGTGGCCGCGCACGTCGAGCTCCAGGACCCGCTGCTCCTCCACCGCGCGCATGGCGGCCAGCCCGCGACCGTCAATGATCTCCTGCAGCCGGCAACCCTCCAGGGACTGGATCCACACGTCGGTGTCGATGAACGGCCGGCCGGTCGCCTTGGCCAGGAGCACCCCGCAGGTCGACTTGCCCGCGCCCGGCATGCCGATCAAGACAAAGTTGCGGTCGGCCGGGAGCATTGAGGTACTAGGGGCTAGGGATTAGGGACCGGGGGCTATGGTTGGCCGCCTGCGGCGGCCAACCGATTACACCGACAGCCGTAGGTGCGGGCTTGCCCGCGAACCGGGGCAGCGCACGGTCCCGGAGCCACGCGGGGTTCCGGACCCCTGCGCGGTTCGCGAGCAAGCTCGCTCCTACAGGTGGCGACGACCAGCATCCCCGAAAACCCCGGATGAAAATACCACCGGCCCGCAGGGCCGGCACCTTCCCTACCCCCTGACCCCTCGCCCCTAACCCCGGCTGCCCAGCGGGACGTAGTCCCGCTGGGCAGCCCCGGTGTAAATCTGCCGCGGCCGGCCGATCTTGAAGGTCGGATCCTTGTGTAGCTCGACCCATTGGGCGATCCAACCCGGCAGGCGGCCGATGGCGAACATGACGGTGAACATGTTCACCGGGATGCCGATCGCCTGGTAGATGATGCCGGAGTAGAAGTCGACGTTGGGGTAGAGCTTGCGTTCCACGAAGTAGTCGTCGGCCAGGGCGATCTCTTCGAGTTGCATGGCGATCTCGAGCAGTTTGGACTGTACGCCAAGTTGCTCCAGCACCTTGACGCACGCCTTCTTGATGATCTTGGCGCGGGGGTCAAAGTTCTTGTACACCCGGTGGCCAAACCCCATCAGCCGCACCCCCTCCTCGCGCCGCTTGACCCGTTCCAGGAATTGCTTGCCGGTCTCGCCGCCATCGGCAATCCGCTGGAGCATCTCGATCACGGCCTGGTTGGCCCCGCCGTGCAGCGGCCCCCACAGGGCCGAGATCCCGGCCGAGATACAGGCGAAGAGGTTGGCCATGGAGGAGCCCACCAGACGCACGGTGGAGGTGGAGCAGTTCTGCTCGTGGTCCGCGTGAAGGATCCACAGGACATCGAGGGCCTTGGACACCACCGGGTCGACGGCGTACTCCTCGCATGGCGTGCCAAACATCATCCGCAGGTAGCCGCTCGCGTAGTCCAGATGGTTCTTCGGGTACAGGCGTGGCTGGCCAATCGACGTCTTGTATGAGTAGGCCGCGATGGTCGGCATCTTCGCCAGCAGCCGATCGATCGAGATTTTCACGTGTTCCGGATCGCGCGGATCGAGGGAGTCCTGGTAGAAGGTCGACAGGGCGCCGATGGCGGCGGCGCACACCGCCATCGGGTGGGCATCCTTGGGCAGGGCGTCGTAGAAGCGCCGCATGTCCTCGTGGACCATGGAGTGATGTCGGATCGAGTCCGTCCAGGCGTCCAGCTCGACCGAGGTCGGTAGCTCACCGTAGATCAGCAGATACGACACCTCTAGAAAGCTCGATTTCTCCGCGAGTTGCTCGATGGGGTAGCCGCGGTAACGCAGAATTCCCTTCTCGCCGTCCAGGAAGGTGACCGCGCTCTGGCAGCTCCCGGTGTTGACGTAACCGGGATCGAGCGTGATGCAGGCGGATTCCTTGCGGAGCTGGGTAATACCAAGCCCGCGTTCGCCTTCCGACCCGGTCGTGATGGGCAGGGTGTAGGTCTTTCCGTCGATGGTGAGGGTGGCGGTGGTGTCACTCATCGTGTGGCTCCATGGCGTATTAGGTTGCTGGGTAGGAGGAAAACTGCCCCACCGGCCGCCTCCCTTACAAGCCCGACCTGGCCGTATGGGCTTACCCCTCGCGACGGGGCGGCCGGCGCGGCCTAGCCCGCACTGCTCACCGGGCCTCTGCTGCTTCCGCGCAACTGCCCGCATCGCCTGGCCCACCTCGTCCGAGTCCTCGCCAGGTCGCCAGCCTGCCTGCGGGCTCGGACTTGCGGGCCAGCCAGGATCGACGGCCATTGGCACGGCCTCGCGACGAGTCCTGGTGAGAAGAGCGGCCTACTCTCCGCCGGGACGTCGGCACGCCGCGGCCAGGGCGCGTGCGATCACGTCGCGTAGCTCCTGGTCCTCGATTCCCGCCACCGCCTCACGGGCGCGGCGCTGCACCGCCGGGTCCACGGCGGGCGGCGCGGGGCGCGCGGCCAGCGGTGGCTCGGCCGCAGGCAGGGCGTGCTGGACCAGGCGGAGGTCGCACAGCCAGGCGTTGCCGGCCCACTCGTTGATCCGCGCCACCAGGACCGGCCTCTGGAAGTTGAGCTCCGTTAGCCACGCGGCCTCATCCACGTACAGGGTGAGGACCGCGCCGATCAGGTAGGCGGGGGCGGTGTGGTCGGCGACCGCCCGGCCCACGACGGTGCGCCACGCGGCGCGGAGGCGGCCGACCAGCCCCCCTTGCTCCAGCCCCTTCTGGTTCTTCAGCAGCCGGCCGACCAGGCCATCGAGGGGCTGGAAGCCGGCGTTGCTGCGGCCCGCGCTCACCGCGCCGACGCGAGGATCTGGGCCAGGACCTTGTCGTTGAGCCGCACCTTCGCCTCCTCTTGCAGGTGAGTGAGCAACACCTCCATGGCAAGCTGGTGCTTGACGGCCAGCAGGCGTCGCTCGATCTCCCCGCGGGCGCTCGCCATCCCCGCCGGGTCCGGAGGGATCAAGTCCAGTCGGTGGACCACCGCGACCCCCTCGGCGCCGTTGAGGGTGAGGGCGGCGCGGTCCGCTGGCAGGTCGAAGAGCGGGGTGACGTCGCCGTAGGAGCGCAGGGCCCCCGGCGGGTTGGCCCGGGTAAACGGGGCGCTGGTGACCGTCGCCAGGCCGAGCCCCCCGGCGAGCTGCGCCAGATCACCGCCGCCGTCCAGGGCGATGAGCCACCGCTCCGAGGTCGTCTCGGCAAGCGCCTTCGCCTTTTCCCCACGCAGATCGCGCTCGACCCGAGAACGGGCCTCGTCGAGGCTCTCGGTGCGTGCCGGGATGCGCTGCACCGCGCGGAACACATAGAACCGATCGTCCGCCTCCACCGGCCGGCCGACCTGACCCTCCAGGGTCTCGAACAAGGCCTCCACCAGCGGTGGCGGCAGCGGCGCGTCGGCCGCGGTGAACGGCCCGGCCTCCTGCCAGGTGAGGCCGGCGTCGCTCGCGACCTGGGCCGGATCGACGCCGTCGGCGAGCTGCCCTTGCAGGGCCGAGGCTCGGGCCAGGGCCACGGTCTTCGCCTGGCGCTGCGCCACGCGCTCGCGCAGGGTGTCGGCCACCGCCTCCTTGGGCTGCAAGCCGCCGGCGTTGTGGGCCTCGACCTTGATGACGTGGAAGCCGAACGAGGTGCGCACCGGGCTCGCCACGTCGCCTGCCGGCGTGGCAAAGGCCGCCTCCTCGAAGGCCGGCACCATCTGGCCGCGCCGGAATTCGCCCAGGTCACCGCCTACCGACGCGGTGGTGTCCTCCGATTTCTCGCGCGCAAGCGCCGCGAAGTCCTCACCCGCGACCGCCTTCTGGTAGACCTCCTGGGCGCGGGTCTCGGCCGCCTGGACCGTCGCCTCGTCGGCGTCGGAAGCGACGCGGATCAGGATGTGCCGCGCGCGCACCGACTCCGGGATCTCGAAATCCTCGAGGTGGTCTTCGTATTCGGTCGTGAGATCGTCGTCCGAAGGGGTCACCTCGGTGACGAAATCCGCCGGCCGCAGGGTGAGGTAGGCAGCGCTCGCCTGCGCCGGCGCCTGGTAACGCTCCGGGTGGGCCGCGTGGTAGGCGACCAGCTCGTCCTCCGTGAACCTGACGCGATCCCGGAGCTGCGCTACCGGCAGCACGCAGTAGGCCGCGCGCACCTTCTCCGCCTGCTGGCGATACGCCTCGGCAACCTCGTCGTCGGAGACCGCGAGAGAGCCCCGCACGAGCTGGCTGAGGTGCACCGACTGCAACAGCTCACGCTGGCTCGCCTCGAAAATGTCCGCTGTCATGCGGCGGTTGCGCAGGAAGGCGTCGTAGAACTCCTTGCGAAACAGCCCACCCTCCTGAAAGGACGGTGTCGCACGGATCGCTTCGCTGAGCTCCGCGTCGCTCACCTCGATCCCCGCGTCTGTCGCGGCATTGGCCAGCATGCGCCGCTGAATCAGGTTGTCCAGGGCACGCCGCTTGAGGCCGAGCTGCTCGATCATCGCCGGATCGATCGAGTTGCCGCCCATGGCCTGCTGCACGGAAAGGGAGAGGTTGTGCAGCTCTTGGGCGTAGTCGCGATGCAGGATCTCCTCGCCGTCGACCCACGCGAGGATGCCCGCCGGGTTATTCGCGGCACCACCCTTCCCCCACGCGTAGAAGATGGTGATGATGAAGGCAGCGATGACCAGCCACAGAATCGACTGCAGCGAGCGGATGCTCTGGCGCATCGTGGTCAGCATCGGAAATCCCCTCGGGTGGTGGCCCACCGGCTCGCCGCTGCGCGACCCGATCGGACGATAAAGCGAGCTGTCGGGGCCGCATTGGTTGGTTTCAAGAAAGCGCCCACTATAGGAAATGGATGCATGCAAAAACAAGAAACACAACGGTGCTCGCGGGCCACGCGCTTGTCACCGCAAAGAGCCCACTGATATGATGTAGCAATTTTTTTTCTGTCGTGTATCTGATTGATTTAACAGGTCTTTTTCCGACCGCTCCCCAGGCAACTCATGCTCTGGAACTATCTTCTCGGACTCTTTTCCAACGATCTTGCGATCGACTTGGGCACCGCCAACACCTTGGTCTATGTCAAGGGCCACGGGATCGTGTGCAACGAACCGTCGGTGGTGGCCATCGCCCAGAGCTCACGCAAGGTGCTCGCGGTGGGCAAAGAGGCGCGCGACATGCTCGGCAAGACGCCGGCGTCGATCACCGCCATCCGGCCGATGAAGGACGGGGTGATCGCCGACTTTGAGATCACCGAGGAGATGCTGCGCTACTTCATCCACAAGGTGCATAACCGCCGCGCCCTGGTGAGTCCGCGGATCATCGTCTGCGTGCCGTCGGGAATCACGCCGGTGGAGCAACGCGCGGTGCGTGAGGCGGCGATGAGCGCCGGCGCCCGGGAGGTCTACCTGATCGAGGAGCCGATGGCGGCGGCGATCGGCGCGGGGTTACCGATCACCGAGGCCAACGGCAACATGGTCGTGGACATCGGTGGCGGCACCACGGACGTGGCGATCATCTCCCTGGCGGGCATCGTCTTCTCCCAGAGCGTGCGGGTCGGCGGCGACAAGATGGACGACGCCATCGTCCAGCACATCAAGCGCAAATATAACCTCCTGGTGGGCGAGCGCATGGCGGAGAAGGTGAAGATCCAGATCGGCTCCGCCTTTGCCATGGGCGAGGGGAAGACCATGGAGGTGAAGGGCCGTGACCTGGTCTCGGGCATCCCCAAGACCGTGGTGATCGACGATGAGGAGATTCGTGCCGCCCTCGCGGAGCCCGTGTCACAGATCGTCGAGACCGTGAAGTTCGCTCTCGAAAACACGCCGCCGGAGCTGTCCGCCGACATCGTCGACAACGGCATGATGGTCGCCGGTGGCGGCGCCCTGCTCACCGGTCTCGAGCAACTCCTGCGCGAGGCCACGGGGGTACCGGTCACCCTCGCCCCCGACCCGTTGTGCGCCGTCGTCCTTGGTACCGGCAAGGCCCTCGACGAGCTGGAGTTACTCAAACAAATCACCGTTGAGTAATAGGGTGAAGTCGCACCCTCAACTCTCTTCGCAAGACCACCCCCCGGGATAGCCCCGCATGTTCAGACTGCTGGGGAAATACCGTCACGCCCTGGAGCTCAGCCTCTGCCTGCTGGTGGGCGCACTGCTTCTCTCCGCCCAGCGCCAGGACCCGACGAGCCTCGCGTGGGTCGAGCGCCTCGCGATGGCCGTGGCCTCGCCGGTAGAACGTACCGTGGTGGGCGGCACCCGGGCCGTGCGCCATTTCTGGCGGCGCCACTTCCAGCTCGCCGAGCTCGTCGACGAGAACCGCGCCTTGCTGGCCCGGGTCGAGGCCCTGCAGGCGGAGGCGTACCGCACCGCCCAGGTCGAGGCCGAGAACGAGCGCCTCGCTCGCCTGCTCCACTTCGCGCCGGCAAACACCGACCTGCCCATGGTCGTCGCTCAGGTGATCGGGCGGGAAGAAAGCCGCTGGTACCAGGCGATCGACCTCAACCGTGGAGTGACGGACGGCGTTCACGCCGGGCTGGCGGTGATCACCAATCGCGGCGTGGTCGGGGTCGTACAGCGCGCCGCCGCCAACCACTGCCGGGTCCGTCTCATCACCGATGCCGCCGCCTCCCTGCCCGTGCTCCTCGACCAGCAGCGAGAGAAGTGCATCCTCGTCGGCGAAGGGCTTGGCTGCCGCCTGAAGTATCTGGAGAGCACCGTGGCGGTAGCGCCGGGCGACGCGGTCATCACCTCCGGCTACGGAGGGGTCTTCCCGAAGGGGTTGTTGGTCGGCCGGATCCGCGCCATCAGCGATACCGGTGGCGATACCCTCTTCCAAGCCGTGGAGGTGGAGCCCGCCGTCGATCTGTCCCGGTTAGAGGAGGTCTTCGTCTACCGGCAAACCCCACCGCAAGACGAGCCTGCCCCGCCGTGACCCCGGCGCACCCGCATTGAGTCGACGGGCCTTGGCCCGGATTTCTGACAATGAACCTGCTGCGCCCGCGCAACCGCCCGCATCTCCTGGCCGTGTCCTTGTCCGAGGCCTCGACAGGCCGCAAGCCTGCCTGCGGGCTCGGACCTGCGGGCCAGCCAGGATCCACGCGCGTGTGCACGGTCTCGCGACAATCCGCGGTGAGAAACACGGGCTAGCCCGCACCCCTCCGACCCGATGCGCAACCTCGCCGGGATCTTCCTCCTGTTGCTCTCGGTGCCGCTGCAGGTCAGTCTCACAACCCTCACGGGCCTGCATTGCGACCTCTCATTGGTGGCGATCTACTTCTGCGGTCTCTACTACGGGAAGGCCGCGGGCATCGCCACCGGTGCCGGCCTGGGTCTGTTCCTCGACGGCCTGTCACTCGGCCCGATCGGCCAGCGCCTCATCAGCCGCGCCTGTGCGGGTTACCTGGCCGCCGCCGCGGGCCGGCGGGTGTATGCCCGCACCCTGCCGTTCCACTTCGTGGCCCTCCTGGGCCTGGGCGGTTTTACCCTCGCCAGCGAATGGTTTCTCGCGACACTCACCGGCCAGACCGTCCCCGGCGGGACGCACGTGCTGTTGACCGCGGTACCCGAGTTGCTGCTCACCGCCACGGTCGGCATCGCGGCGATCGCCGCCGGACTGCGGTGTGGCTTTGCACCGGACGATTTGAGCTACTTCCCCCACCGTTGATGTCGTCCGCAGCGCCCGTTCCGACCTCTCACAACGTGTCCACCGCGAGCGCGCATCCGCGCGTAGCGCCGCGCTGTGTCCTCGCCACGGACGCGGGGTTGGGGGTCAGGGACCAGAAACGGACATCAGCCCTGGCGACTCGCACATGCGGGTTGGGCGGGATCGACACGCGCTTGCGTGGCCTCACCACGATCCTTTTCTCGAAAATAGAAAATGGACGGCGTGAACAAGACGGGCCTACGCAGGAGGCGCGGTGAAGCTGCGCCGCCGTCCCAGCCGCCGGCCGCGGGTGAGCGAGCTGGCGCGCATCAAGCAGCGCAGCATATGGCTCGGTGCCCTGCTCATGCTCGGGCTAGTGATCCTTGTGCTGCGCCTGTGGAGCCTGCAGATCCTGCACGGCGAGCGGTATCGCGACCTCGCCAACCGCAATGTGTTCCGCGTCGCCACCCTGCCGTCGCTGCGGGGCACCATTCGCGACCGCAACGGCGTGGTACTCGCCGACAACCGGCCGGCGTACAACCTGGTGGCGATCCCGGAGGACCTGACCGACCGCGCCCGAATGCCGGATCGCCTGCGCAACCTCTTCCCGGAAGAGGCGTCCCAGTTCGACGCAGCCCTCGCCGTGGCACGCAAGAAACGCATCCCCTCCTTCCGACCGGTACTGCTGAAGAGCGACATCGGCTGGCAGGCGATGGCACGCGTGGAACAGCACGCCGCCGACATGGTCGGCATCGCCATCGAGCCGGCGCCGGTGCGCCGCTATCCCAACGGCACCCTCGCCGCGCATCTGCTCGGATACGTGGGTCAAATCAGCGAGACCCAGCTCCCCGATCCGGCCTTCGCGGACTACCACGGCAACGACGTCATCGGCCAGGCCGGCGTGGAGCGCACCTTCGAAGAGGTGCTCCGGGGCCGCGACGGCCACAAGCTGATCCAGGTGGACTCCCTGGGCCGGGAGCAGGCGTTGCTCTCGGTGGCGGGACCCGCGCGCGGCGCCGATCTTTATCTCACCATCGACCTGCGCCTCCAGCGCGAGGCCGAGCGCCTGCTCGGTGACCGGACCGGCGCGGTGGTGGCCATGGACCCGCGCAACGGCGCCCTGCTCGCCACCGTCTCCCACCCCGCATTCGATCCCAATCGCTTCGCCACGGGCCTTGGCCAGGAGGAGTGGCAGGCATTGCGCACCGACCCTGGCGTTCCCCTGATGGACCGCACGATCCAGGGCCAGTATCCTCCCGGCTCGGTCTTCAAGGTGGTGCTCGCGGCGGCGGCGCTGGAGAACGACCTGGGTGACGAACGGTACCGCTGCGACGGCGGACTCGAGTACCACGGCCGGCGCTACCGCTGCTGGCGCAAGTGGGGCCACGGCATGACCGAGCTCCACCGCTCCCTGGTCGAGTCTTGTGACGTTTTTTATTACGAGCTCGGCATTCGTCTCGGCATCGATCGCATCGCCCAGTTCGCCCGGCGCTTCGGCTTCGGCCGCCCCACCGGCGTCGAGCTGGCCGGGGAGGCGACCGGCCTGATACCGGACCAGGCGTGGAAGCGCCGCAACCGCAACGAGCCATGGTGGGGCGGCGAGACCCTGTCGGCCTCGATTGGCCAGGGGTTCGTGCTCACCACCCCGATCCAGCTATGCCGGATGGTGGCCGCGCTCGCGGCCGAGGGGATCCTACGGCGCCCCTTTGCCGGGGCCTTCGCCGAGGCGTCCGACGGTAACCGTCGCCATCTCGCCGGCGACCGGCAGGAAGGGGTTCTGCCCCTGGCGGTGGCCCACCTCGACGCCCTCCGCAACGCCTTGGAGGCGGCGGTCTCCGGCCGCAAGGGGACCGGGCGCCGGGCGAAGCTCGATGGCGTGCGCGTGGCGGGAAAGACCGGTACCGCGCAGGTGGTCGGCATGGGGGAGGAGGAGCCGTTCGAAGACGAGGCGGAGGAGGTTCCCGATCAACCGAAGCACTACCGCGACCACGCCCTGTTCGTATGCTTCGCGCCGGTCGACTCCCCCACCATCGCCGTGGCCGTGGTGGTCGAGCACGGCGGTCACGGCGGGCAGTCGGCCGCGCCCATCGCCGGAGCCGTGCTGGACTACTACTTCCGCCACCCGGACATGGCCGAGCCGTTCCCCTCCCCTGGGCGGCCCGCGACGCGGGCCGCCCAGGGGAGGGAGGGGTCAGGGACGAGGGGATAGGGGCCAGGAGAGGTGCCGGCCTGGCGGCCGGCTAATAATCTCTTGTTGGAGACAACCCCCAACGTTCTATGGGCCGCCACCGGCGGCCATCCATCCCGAACCCCTGGCCCCTTCTAACCCCTAGCCCCTGACCTGCGGCCAGGGGCCGCACACGCCCGCCATGTTCGATCGCCGGCTCCTGCAGAACATCGACTACTGGTTCCTCTTCCTGGTCGGAGCGATCACCGCCCTCGGCCTGGCTGCGCTGTACGCGGCCACCGGCGATCCCGGTGCGGCCCTCGCGAGCACCTTCCGCCACCAGCTCTGGTGGGTCGGCCTGGGGCTCGGGGCGATGGTCCTGGTCGCCCCCGTCAACTACAACAAGCTGCGGGTCTGGGCCTACGTCCTCTATGCGGCCTGTTTGCTGTTGCTGGTGCTGGTGCTGCTCGTGGGCCACACGGGGCTCGGCGCCCAGCGTTGGGTGAACATCGGTCCGTTCCGGCTGCAACCCTCGGAGATCAGCAAGCTCGCGGTGATCCTCGCGCTGGCCCGCTTCCTCGCCGCGGGCCGCTTCCGGGGGAGCCTCGGCCTGCGGGAGATCGTTGGCCCGTGCCTGCTCCTCGCCCTGCCCCTGGCGCTGATCCTCCAGCAGCCCGACCTGGGCACCTCGCTGATGTTCCTGTTCATCGGCGGTGCCATGGTCTTTTGCGCCGGCCTCCAGCTCTGGCTTATCGCCTCGGTCTTCCCGATCACCGTGTTTCTCGCGCCGATCCTCTGGCACGGCCTCGCCGACTACCAGCGGCGGCGCATCCTCGCCTTCTTGAAGCCGGAGCTCGACCCGTTCGGCTCCGGCTACCACGTCATCCAGAGCAAGATCGCCATTGGCTCCGGCGGCCTGTGGGGCAAGGGGCTCTTCCAGGGGACCCAGAGCGAGCTGCGCTTCCTGCCGGAGCAGCACACCGACTTCATCTTCTCGGTGATTGCCGAGCAGTTCGGCATGGCGGGGTGCCTCCTGTTCCTGGTCCTCTTCACCCTGCTGATCCTGCGCGGCCTGGAGATCGCCTACGAGACCGACGACACCTTCGGTGCCCTGGTCGTGGTCGGCGTCACGACCATGATCGCATTCTACGTCCTGGTGAACGTCGGCATGACCACCGGCCTCCTGCCCGTGGTCGGCGTGCCCCTGCCGTTCGTCAGCTACGGCGGCTCCGCCATGCTCACCATGTGGATCGGTGTCGGGCTCATCCTCAACGTGCGTATGCGCAAGTTCCTCTTCCAGGCGAAGCAGGTGAGCTGACGGCCGCGCCTCCGGGCAGGCTGCCGGCAAGGCATCTAAGGAATGCAGAACAGGGGCAGGAAGCACCACTCAAGCCGTCTATCCTCCTCCCTCATCCTGCCTTCCTTATATTTCTGCTTTCCTTAGATGGACGACGCGCAGCTTGGCTGAGTTCCGCATGGGTCGGTGGCCGCGCGCGATGCGGCACGCCCGACGCCGCTTGCACGCCGCCGAAGTCGGGCAACATACTCGACTCGGTCTGTACGAGAAGTCTGCCGCCGCCATACCCACCGCATGAAAGCTCCCCCCGTCGCGCTCGAAGGACTGCTCACCGAGTGGCGAGCGCGTCTTGCGACACCCCATTACCTCTACTGGGAGATGCGCACGGACGGCTTGTGGGTGCGAGGCAACGTCCCGGACCTCGCCACGCGCATGGCGATCACCGAGGGCGTCACTGCCCAGATGGAAGAGGTGCTGGTCATGAACGAGATCACCGTCGCCTGCCCCGACGTCGTCAGTGACAACATCATCCTGCGCTACGTGCGCACCGCCTTGAATGCCGACGAAGCGATCGTCCACGAGACCCTCACCATCGAGGTGGCAGAGGGGATCGTCAGTCTGATCGGCGAGGTCGGCAACGCCGAGGAGCTCGCCCGGGTGATCGACGTGGCGACCACCGTGCGCGGGGTGCGCGGCATTGTCAACCTGCTGCGCATCGCTCCGGAGGCCCAGCAACGCGACCTGCGCATCGTCCGCCAGGTGATGGACCGGCTCGCGTTTGCCCGGGAGATCGACGATCGCATGATCCGCGTGATGGTGGCGAACGGCACCGTGGTCCTGCTTGGTGCCGTGGCCACCGACGCCGCGCGGCACCATGCCGAGCAGATCGCCACCGCCATCGAAGGCGTGGCCGGGGTGCGCAATCGGTTGCAGGTGGGGTAGCGGTCGACCGCGCGGCGACGCGCGGCGATCCTGACCGGTCCGGGTAGGAGCCGGTTGCACCGGCGACCCGCGCCGCCAGGCGCGGCAGGCGCGAAGGGCCTGAATCGCCGAAGGGATTCGGCTCCTACCGGGGGGCCGGACCGCGCGGCGATCCCCCAATCCAAGGTAGGAGCCGGTTGCACCGGCGACCCGCGCCGCCAGGCGCGGCAGGCGCGAAGGGCCTGAATCGCCGAAGGGATTCGGCTCCTACCGGGGGGCCGGACTGCGCGGCGATCCCTCAATCCAAGGTAGGAGCCGGTTGCACCGGCGACCCGCGCCGTAGGCGCGGCAGGCCCGAAGGGCCTGAATCGCCGACCTGCCTACCGGCAGGCAGGAGGGATCGACCCCTACCGGGTCAGCGCGGACGGCACGGGCTCGGGTGGGCACTCCCTGCCGAGGCGCCCTGTGGGGGGACCCACCAGCGTCGCCGGTACGCGCGGCAATCCGCTCATCATGGCCATGAACAAGGCCGTGGCGTAGGGCACCGCCTGAATGAACAGCACCGCCACCCACACCACCAGGTCGGGCATCTCCGTCCCCTGCTGGCGCACGAGGACGAAGGCCGCCAGACACAGGGCCACCATCAGCAACCCCTCCTCGCGGGCCGCGGCCAGGGCGCGCAGCCACGCCTGCCCCTGGCCCAGCTTGGGGGTACGCAAGAACGGTTTGTTGCGGGTCACCAGGCCGCTCAGTACGGCACGGGCGATGGTGTGCGACAGGGCGAGCCCCGCCACCGCCGCCGCCACGGTCTGGCGGACCGTGGCCTGGACGCTGGTACGGTAGAGGTAGAGCAGCTTCGCCCCCTTGAAGGCAAACAGGACCAGGGGCAGGGCCGAGAAGGCCATCATCGGCGGATCCAAGCGCCGGGGCAGGTAGACCATCCCCAGGGACCAGACGAGGGCCGCCACGTTGAACAGCAGGTTGAAGCCGTCCCCCAGCCACGGCAACCAGCCGGCGACGAAGTGGTAACGCTGGCCGCGGCTGAGGTGGGTGGGACGCAGGCCGAACAGCTCGCCGGCGTGGCGGCGCAGGATCTGCATCGCCCCGTAGGCCCAGCGGAAGCGCTGCTTCGGGAAATCCATGATGGTGTCGGGCATGAGGCCGCGGCCGTAGCTGCATGGGATGTAGGTCGCCTCGTAGCCCGCCTCGAAGACCCGCAGGCCGAGCTCGGCGTCCTCGGTGATGCACCACTCGCCCCACCCGCCGACTTCCTCCAGGATGCGGCGCCGCACCAGGGTCATGGTGCCGTGCTGGATGATGGCGTTGCGCTCGTTGCGCGTGACCATGCCGATGAAGAAGAAGCCGCGGTACTCCGCATAGCACATCGCCTTGAAGGCGTTGACGCCCCCGTCCCGGTAGTCCTGGGGCGCCTGGACGATGGCGATGCGCTCCGTTCGGAACTGGGCGGCGAGGTCACGTAGCCAGCGGGGGTGGACCGCGTAGTCGCTGTCGATCACCGCGATGATCTCCGCCGCCGGGTCGGTCTCGGCCAAGGCGAAGTTCAGGGCCCCCGCCTTGAAGCCCGCGAGGGGCGTCACGTGGAAGAAACGGAAGTGCGGCCCGCGGCGCTCGCAATGCTCCTCCACGGGCCGCCACACCGCCGGCTCCTGGGTGTTGTTGTCGATCACCAGGACCTCGTAGTCCGGATAGTCCAGCCGGGCCAGGGCGTCAAGGGTCTCGATGAGCATCGCGGGCGGCTCATTGTAGGCCGGCACGTGGATCGACACCCGCGGCAGGTCGGCGTCGGGTAGTGACACCGGCCGGAAGGCCCTGCGCCGTTCCGTGACCCACAGGGCCTCGGCCCACTCATGCGCCTCGGTGAGCAGCAGGACGATCACCCCTACCATCCCTGCCACCAGCAGCAGGCCGACCACCACCGACGCGACCGTGAGGTATTGCTGGCTGTACTCGTAGACACTCCACACCGCCGTGGTGGCGGCCCCATAGGCGATCACCGCCAGGAAGCTCCGCCCGCGGCGGCGTAGGGTACGGCTGTCGGTGAACAGCACGGCGAGGGTGACGGCGGCGATGACCACCGACAGGGCGGCCAGGGAGCGCCACTGGGGGACCTCGACGACCGGCTTGGTGAAGGCGAACTTGGCCTCGCGTTCCCCATCGTAGACGCCCCAGTAGGCGCCCACGGCCCCCTCGCTCACCCGCTTCCACGGCTGATCGAAGGCCTCCATCACGTAGTAGACGTAGTCTTCCGTGGCGGCCCGGGCCAGGAAGCGGCGCAGGAAGATCGCCTCGTTGGCGTCGGACGCCACCGCCGCGTGGCGGGTGCGTCCGTTGCTCGGCCATCCCACCTCCGCGATCACGATCGGCTTGCCCGGGAAGGCGCGCTCAAGCTCAACCACCCGCCGTACCACGTACTCCACCGCCACGTCCAGGTCCACCCCCTCCCAGTACGGCAGCATGTGCACCGCGAGGTAGTCCACGTGGTCCGCGAGCGACCGGTGCTTGAGCCACACGTGCCACGGCTCCGCGGTGCTCACCGGGATGCCCAGGGTCGCCCGCACGCGATCGAGATAGGCGCTCAGTTGCGCCTCGTCGACATCCCCGCGCAGCAGGGTCTCGTTCCCTACGATCGCCCGCACCACGTTGTGCCGGTTGGCCGCGGCCACCTCGATGAGGCGTTCCACCTCGCTCTCGTTGTTGGCCAGTCGCGCGTCGATCCACGCCCCCAGGGCCACGTTGATGCCGTGGCGGCGCGCGAGGCGCGGGATCTCGGCGAGGGTGCCCTCCATGGAGTAGGTGCGCACCGCGTGGGTCTTGCCGGCAAGCAGGGTGAGGTCGGCATCGATCTCCGCCACGCTCGGCAGCCGCCCCTCGAAGGGGCTCTGGCCGGCGCGGTAGGGGGAGAAGGAGAATCCTTGGATGCGCGCCGGCCACGGCGGCTCGACCTCCGGGCGATTCGCCACCGCCCACAGGCTCAGGGTGAGCAGGGCCAGGGAGATGGCGATCACTACGCTGTAACGTGACATGGCCCCTCTGCCAACCACCGGCGTCGCGCCGGCCAGTTACGTGGTCGCGGCCGCCGGGCTGGCCGCCACGGGTGCGGCAATGCTCGGGACCATGGGGAGGTCGCCGACGAACTTGAGGATCCGCGCATCGGTCACGTCGGTGATATACACCTGATGGATCTTCAACCCCCACTTCTCAGTCACGATCTTGCGTAGCTCTTCGATCACCTGCTTCTCCAACGCCGCGATCGTCGGCGGCTCCTGCCACTCGTCGTAGCGCTTGCCGAGGCTCTTCTGGGCGAGGATCGACAGGGTGTGGTAGCGCAGCGATGCCTCGTAGTCGTACACGGCGGTGTAGGCGCGGTAGAGGTTCATCACCTCGTAGCGCAGGTTGCAACTGATGACCACCGCGCGGCATGCGGGTCCCGGGTCCGTGGTCAAGACGCTGATGAACCCGAGGTTAAGCACCCGCTCCTGCCGGGAGTCGGTGACGATATGCTCGATGAACGGCAGGTGGAAGTAGACCCCCGGCCGCAACACCTTGCTGAACCGCCGCGGGTGGAGGACCCGGCCGCTCCACGTCGTCCGGTACCCCTCGGGGAGCCCCACCACGCGCCGCCGGAGCGCGCCTCCCAGGCATCTTACCTTGGTCTGGACCTGCCTCTCCTCCGCCACCATCTCCGCGAGGTCGCCCGGCCTGACCCCCCGGACCCGCTTCTCGATCACCACTCCGCTGCGGAAATACAGCCCCTGCTCATACTCATGCACGATACCCACGAAGGTCAGCTTGCCCACAAGGTCGGCAAGCTCTTGGATGAGTCCCATGGCGGCGCACCGTTAGACGGGCAGTCTGGCCCGCGCCGCGAATGGCGACAAGCGGCCGCGGGCACGATCCCCACCCAGGGTGGATCGTGGAAGCGGAATCCCGCAGGGGTCGATATCGGGTGGAACGTGGCGGCGGCGAAGGAGTTGTGGGGTTGCCGGCGGGCGACTACCGTCGGCCATGGCTCACACCGCGCTCCAGATCGGCCTGACCGCCGGCACCCACGGTCTCCTGCGGCCAGAGGCAGTCGCTGCGCTACGGGGCAACGACTACATCGTCCACGCCGGCGACATCGGCGACCCGCCGATCCTCCACGCCCTGGCGAACATCGCGCCGGTGACCGCGGGGTGCGGCAACAATGATACGGGGTCGTGGGCGAACGCCCTGCCGCCGACCGCGGTGCTGGCGGTCGGTGAGGCCCCTCGATCAAACCGTCGCTGGCTCATCTCGTTTCGGGGTGTCCCATCGCCGCCGTGACAGAGACTCCCGCGTCGCCTACGTTGGATCACAATTGCACCAAGGGGGGGGGTAGGATGGGCATCTCATACCCGTTGGGAGGAACGAGGCACCGCCGCGGAACCCCGTGGTTCGTCGCCGAGCCCGCGTTCGGCAACTCCCCCAGGCCCAAGCTTCTCGACCGGCTCCACGAGGCGATCCGTCATGTGCCGGCCTTGGAGTATCTGGTTGTTGGTGTGATCGAAGTGGAGGAAGCCCGTCTCTGGAAGGAAGACCAGGAACATCAGCGGTCGCGTCTTGCCTCGCCGCATGACCTCACCGCGACGGGCCGTCGGGCTGGGCAAAGTCGGCAATCAGAGCGACGAGGGGCTGACTCTGCCTCCGCCACGCTCGGACCCCCGCTGACGTTGTATACCAGCCGGCGTGCTATTTCTCCTCCGACGTTCGGTTGAGGAACCCCCTCCTCCGGAAGGCCCCGAAGGGGCCCGCGGAAGGAGGGGCGGGGCGGTTTTTTCAGGCAGCCTCCTTGTCTTCCCGCGCGGGCACGGCGGGTGGTTTCAGCACGGCCAGCGACTCCAGGCTAAGATAGCCCACGATGACTCCCACACGCGTGCCGCCGCTACGTACACACTACCCGGGACACTACCATCGGGGCCTTCGGGCATTGCAGAATCTAGGTACCGGTTGAGAGACGACCATGCTGTTGCGCCTCCTTATCATGGGTTTGTTGGTGGCCGTGCTCGCGGTCGCCGGCGTCGTCTGGTGGCCAGGCAGGGAGGCCGCGCCACCGACCGAACCGCTGGCTACGGCACCGACTCCCGAGGAGCCCGCGGTTGCCGTGCCACCGCCTTTGACTGCAGTTCCCGCAGCCGAGCCATCACCGACGAGCGCGGAGCCGGTGGAAGAACAGCCCGTCTTGCCGGCGCTCGACGAGAGCGATCCGTACGTTCGCGAGCGGCTGCTCGCGCGCGCACCGAAGCTCGCCGACTGGCTGAACCGTGACGACCTGGTGCGCCGGTTCGCGGTGGTGATGGACAACGCCGCGGTCGGTGACGTTCCGCGCCGGCAGCTCGCCTTTCTCGCCCCGGCCGGACCGTTCCCGGTCCTCGCGAGCGGGGATGATCGCTTCGTCATGGATCCCAAGGGCTACGCGCGCTACGACGGGTTCGTCGACGTCGTCACCAGCGTTCCGCCCGGGGTTGCGGCGGGGTTGTTGACCAGCCTCGCGCCGCTGTTGACACAGGCCCTCACCGAAATCGGGGAACCCGCCGAGGAGCCGCTGGCGACCTTGCGAGACGCCATCGCCATGGTGCTGGCCACGCCCGAGCTCGACACCCCCGTCGCGCTGATGCAGCCGAAGGTGATGTACAAGTTCGTGGACCCGACGCTCGAGGCGTTGCCGCCGCTGCAGAAACAGGTGATCCGCATGGGGCCGGACCATGTCCGGCAGATCAAGGCGTATCTGCGAGCGGTGGAAGCGGCGCTCTGAGCGGCGACCGTTTCCTGGCTGGGCCAGGCGCATGTCAGCGGAGCGAAGCGAGGCCGATCGCGGCAGTCTTCATCCCAGAAAATCGAGACTGCTTCGAGCCACCCATCGCATTGGGTCGCGCCCAGAGGGGAGCCGCAGAGGGGAGCAGGCGGCATGCGTTACGCGCGCGCGATGACCACCTCCCGTTTGCGGATGTAGCGCACCTGGCCGCCGCGGTGGTCCTGGGTGTGACCGCGGACAATGAACCTTTTCGGGTACCTGGCGGCGAAACGGGTTGCGCCGTATCCGTCGGCGAGCCCCACGGCCGCCGCCTGGGCACGCGTCACCTGGCCCGCATTTCTCGCAACTGCTGCGTTGATCGTTCCCGGTGCGGTGAAGCACCTTCCCGTAGGTGCGAAGTCATTCGCACGGCACCGGAAGGTCCGGGGGCACGGTGTAGTAGCTCGCCGTACCCTTCCAGGGACACTCCGTGGTGGTGGGGCTAGCGCGCAGGTAGTCCTGGCGCACGCTCGTGGCCGGGAAGTAGAGGTTGCCCTCCACCCGCTCGACGTCGTCGCTCTCGGCGATCACCTTGCCGTTCCAGATCGCTCTCGCCATGGGACCTCGCTCGCCGAAATCTCTCGCAGTGACTCCGCTCCCATCGCACGACTCCGCACATCTCATCGCGGTGTCCGTGACAAAGGTAGGAGCCGGTGGTACCGGCGATCCGCGCCTCGGGCGCGGCAGGCCCTTCGGGCCTGGGTCGCCGATGGGATTCGGCTCGGCCGACCAGAATTGACAGCCATCTCCGCACGTTCGCGACGATCCCTGGAAAGAGATGCGGTGTCGCCGGCGAGGGATTCACCGGCAGGCGACGAAGCGGACGCTGCTCCGGCGGTCGCGGAGCACCTTGCCGAAGGCGGCGAGGGCGTAGTCCACGTCCGCCTCGTCGGTGCCCACGCCCAGCGACAGGCGGATCGCGCAATGGGCCGCCTCGTCAGTGAGGCCGATGGCGGTGAGGACGTGCGACGGCGCCGGGTTGCCCGACTTGCAGGCGGAACCCGAGGAGAAGTACACGCCGTGCCGGTCGAGGATCAGGACCAGGGACTCGCCGCGCGTGCCGGGCAGGGTCATGTTGAGGGTGTTGGGGAGGCGCTCGGTGGCATGGCCGTTGCGCCGCGCCTCCGGCACCAGCTCGCGGATCCCCGCCTCCAGCCGGTCGCGGAGCCTGGCCACACGCCGCATCTCGCCGTGGTTGACGGCGCGCACTGCTAGCTCGCACGCCTTGCCGAAGCCGACGATGCCCGGGACGTTCTCCGTCCCGGCGCGCAGGCCGTGCTCCTGACCGCCGCCGTCGATCAGCGCCGTGAGGGGCACCTCGGGCCGTAGGTAGAGGGCGCCGACGCCCTTCGGGCTGTGCACCTTGTGGCCGGACAGGGAGAGGAGGTCGATCCCCAGCTCCTGTACGTCGATCGCCACCTTGCCCAGCCCCTGCACCGCGTCGGTGTGGAACAGCACCCCGCGGGAGCGGGCGATGGCGGCCAGCTCGGCGATCGGCTCCAGGGTGCCGATCTCGTTGTTGGCCAGCATCACCGTCGCCAGCACCGTCTCCGGGCGCAGCGCCGCCGCGAACGCCGCCGGATCGACACGGCCCTCGCCGTCCACCGGCAGCACCGTGGTCGCGAAGCCGAGGGCCGCGAGCCCCCGGCACGTGGCGAGCACCGCCGGGTGCTCGATGGCGGTGGCGACGATGTGGTCGCCGCGCTCGCGCAAGGCGAGGGCGACCCCCTTGATCGCCAGGTTGTCCGCCTCGCTGCCGCCGCCGGTGAAGACGATGCGGCGCGCGGTGCAGTTGATCGCCTGGGCCACCTTGCGCCGCGCCGCCTCCACGGCCTCGCGGGCGGCGGTGCCGCGGCGGTGGAGGCTGGACGGGTTGCCGCCCTCCTCCCGCAGGTAGGGGAGCATCGCCTCCAGGACCTCCGGCTGGACCGGCGCCGTGGCGTTGTGGTCGAGGTAGACCTGGCGGGTCGGCTGCGGGGTAACCTGCGCGCACGCCATCACCGCCGCCTCGCTTGCCTCCTCCACGGCGACCCGCGGCCCGGCGCCGTTAGCCGCCCGCACCACCTCGCAGAGCAGGGCCTTGTAGACCGGGAAGCCGCTGATCGGGTCGTAGCGCTTGAGGTCGGTGAGGTCGTTGACGTTGCACTCCTGCCAGGCCGCCGGTCCCAGGGGGCCCCCACCCCCCATGTTGGCGTCGATCGCTCCGGCGACGATGTCGTCCGTCACCCGCGCCCGGTACTTGAGGCGTCCGCGCGGGGTCTCGACGTAGACCCACTCCCCGTCCGCGACCCCGCGCGCCGCCGCGTCGGCGCTGTTCAGGGTCACCCGCGGCTCCGGCGCCTTGCGGTTGAGGCCGGGGACGCCGTGATGCTGGGAGCGGAAGTCGGCGAAGATCCGCGCCCCGGAGTTGAACACCAGGGGGTAGCGGCGCGCGAGATCGGGCCGCGCCAGGGGCCCCTCCCCGGGCTCGGTGTACACGGGCAAGGGGTCGTAGCCGTGCTCGGCGAGGATGGTGGAGGCGATCTCGAACTTGCCCGTCGGCGTGGCGAAGCCCGGCCGGCCGTCGGCCCGCAGCCGCCCCTTCTCCCACTTCTTGTACTCGTGCAGGACCGTGGGGATCTGCACCGCGCCACCGGCGGCGCGCACCTCCTCCAGGGTGAAGCCCGAGCCGTCCAGGACGTGGCGCAGGCGCGCCTCGTCGTCCTGGGGGTAGAGCTCGCCGTAGCCGAGGCGCCGCGCCAGCTCGGCGAGGATATGGAAGTCGTCGCGTGCCTCGCCCACCGGCTCCACCATCCGCTCGCGGATCTTGAAGAGCGGGCCGTAGGTCATGTACGAGGTGATCTCGTACATCGTCGTCGCCGGCAGGACGAGGTCGGCGTAGGCAGCATCGGCGGTGAGGTGGCGGTCGATGCACACCAGGAACTCCAGCGCGCCCAGGGTCTCGCGCCACACCCGCGGCTCCGGCCAGGCGGTGACGATCGAGCCGCCGAGGATGATCAGGGCGCGCACCGCGTACGGCTCGCCCTTGAGCACCGCATCGGGGAGGGCGATGGCGTGCGACTCGCCGCGGTAGTGGCTGTAGATCGGGAAGCGGTCGCGGCCCAGGGCCTTGCGCACGTTCGGGTTGCCCACCAGTCCGCCGCGGTTGATGGGGAACTGGTTCTCGCGCATGCGGATGAGCAGCCCGCCGGGGACGTCGAGCTGCCCCGCCACCGCCCACACGGTGAAGACCGCGCGGATCGCCTGGACGCCGCTGTCGGAGTACTCCAGCCCAGTGTACATCACCGGGGCAGCGCCGCGGGCGGTGGCGATGCGTCGCGCCAGGCTCCGCACGGTCGCCGCCGGCACGCCGGTGATCTCCTCCACCACCTCGGCGCGGAAGTGCTGGACGTACTGCCTCAGCTCCTCCCACCCCACGGTCCAGTCGCGGACGAAGGCCGCATCGAACAGCTCCTCCTCCATCAGCACCTGGAGCAGCCCCAGGGCCAGCGCCCCGTCGGTCCCGGGACGGAGCGGAATCCACTCGGCCCCGGTCTGGCGCGCCGTCTCCGTGCGGCGCGGATCGATCACCACCACCTCCGCCCCGCGCGCCCGCGCGCGCTTGATCTGCTCGTGGGCCAGGGGCGGCGAGTCGGTGGCCGGGTTGGCGCCCCACACCACGATGAGCTGGGCCTGCTCGAGGTCGGTGTCCATGGAGATGTACATCTCGCCGAAGGTCACGTGCGGCGCGATCATGGCGAACGACACGTAGCACAGGGCGCCGACCCCCAGGGTGTTGGGGGAGCCGAACGGGAACAGCACGCTGGAGGCGGACGACACCGCCACCCCCTTGGGCTGGAAGATGTCGCATAGCGACAGCTCGAAGCTACCGCGACCGGTGTAGATGGCGGCGGCCTCGGGACCGTGCTGCGCCTTCAGCCCCTGGAGGCGCTCCACGATGATCGCGAACGCCTCGTCCCACGAGATGCGCTGGAACTCGTAGCCGCCCTTGGGACCCACGCGCCGCAGGGGGTGCCGCAGGCGGTCGGGATCGTGAACGATCTCCGGAGAGTGGGCGCCGTTGGTGCAGATCATCCCGAGGGGATGGCCCGGCAGGGGCTCTACCGCCGTCAGCCGGCCGCCGTCCACCGTCGCCCGCACCCAGCAGCCGGCGGGGCAGATGCCGCACAGACCGTCGCGCACCGACCGCCCGGCCGCCCTCCCCGCCGCGTTGCCGGCCGCCCGATCAGGCATGGCCGGCCCGCTGCAAGAGGAGGAGGGCGAACCAGCGCCGCTCATCGGTGAACACGTTCAGGGTCTCCAGGCCGAACGAGGCGAGTAGCGGCGTCAGCTCCGCGACGCGGAACTTGCGCGACACCTCGGTGTGGATCTCCTCGCCCTCGGCGACCTCGTAACGCTCGCCGAGGGGCGCGATCTCGATGGTCTGGGGGCGCAGAAAACGGGCGGCGATCTCGATCTGACTCGCCGCGCCGTTGTAGCCGGCGACGTGCTCCACCGCCGCCAGCTCGATCCCCGCGCCCAGCTCCCGGTTCATGCGCGCGAAGAGATTGCGCGTGAACGCGGCGGTGACGCCGGCGGCATCGTTGTACGCCGCCTCCAGCAGCCCCGCGTCCTTCACCAGATCGACGCCGAGGAGGAAGTAGTCGCCGGGCCGGAGATGGTCCGCGGTCTGCTGCCAGAAGGCGGCGGCCGCCGTGTGATCGAAGTTGCCGATGGTGCTGCCGAGGAAGATCACCATCACCGGGCTGAGCTCGCGCAGCATCGGAAAGGCCTGCTCGTAGGTGGCCTCGACGCCGGTTATCTCCACCTGAGGCAGGGCCTTCGCGAGCCTCTGCTCCGCCATCGCCAGGGCGGCGACGCTCACGTCGACCGACACGTAGCGCGGCGCGACGCCCTGCTCCAGGTAGCCGCGCAGCAGGTGCTGCGTCTTCACCGAGGTGCCCGAGCCCAGCTCCACCAGGCGCACCGGGCCGGTGGTCGCGGCGATGGTCGCCACGTGGCGCCGCAGGATCGACGCCTCGGTCCGCGTCAGGTAGTACTCCGGCTGGGCGCAGATCGCCTCGAACAAGGCGCTGCCGCGGGCGTCGTAGAGGTAGCGACACGGCACGCTCTTGTGCCGCGCGGCGAGGCCCGCGGCGACGGCGTGGGCGAAATCGAGAATCGGATCGTCGGTCTCCTCGGTGACGGCCGCCCCGGCCTCGCGCCGCCTGTTGCCGGTGGTTGCCGTCTCTACTTCCAGGGACATTTCCTACTCCTTTCGCTCCGCGCACCGGGCAACCGGGTGACGCGCAGTCGTGCCGATCGACCATGCCAGGGTGCAGAAGGGTCAGGGTGCTGGGCAACCCATGGCAACAGGAGTGCGCCTTCCGTAGTGGCGTTGGGCTTGGCGCCGTAGGCGAAAGCCGCATCGGCTGCCGGCGGCGTCAACCCACCACCGGAACACGGGGTCCCCACCTGCGATGGGTCGAGACGGGTGACATCAAGCTCACGAATCCTTACCCCGGTCGCGATCAGGAGCGCGTGGCAACTCAGCTCGCTGCCGTCGTCCAGGGTCACAAACCGGTAACGATCATCGATACGCAGACCGGTTGCCTCCTGGGCGGTCAGGATCTCGGCCCCGAGGCGTTTCGCCTGCGTGGTCGCGCGACGTGCCAGATCCGCCCCGCTGATCCCATTGGGAAAGCCCAGGTAATTCTCGATGCGCGCGCTGGTGCCGGCCTGGCCCCCGGTCACCTCCTTCTCGATTACGACGGTCCGTAGTCCCTCGGATGCGCCATAGACGGCGGCGGCCAGACGGGCCGGCCCTGCACCGATGATGACCAGATCATAAAAGGGCTGCCGCGCGGGGACCCTCAAGCCCACCTTCTCCGCCAGAGCCCGGACGTCCGGGTCGACCAGCACACTGCCGTCCGGAAAGAAGACCGTCGGCAGGCGGGGAGGTCCGTCCGAGCTGGCCTCCACCAGCTCCCGTGCCACGGAGTCTCGTTCGATATCCAGCCACTGGTAGGGGATCTGGCTGCGGGCGAGGAAGTCCTTCACGATGTGGCAGCCCGCCGGCCACAGCGTGCCCGCCACTCGAATGCCGTCGTACGGCACCTGCGCGCTGGCCAGCCAGTCGCTCAGCAGGTCATCCAGCACCGGATGACGACGCTCCTCCGGTGGGTCCCAGGGCTTCATCAGGTAGTAATCGAGATCGATGGCATTGATCCTAGCGATGGCCGCATCGGTATCGGCATAGGCGGTGAGCAGGACCTTGCGCGCCTCCGGATAAAGCTTGATGGCCTCCTCCAGAAACTCGACCCCGCTCATGGATGGCATCCGTTGGTCTACCAGGAAGAGCGCGATGGGGGGATTCCGCCGCTTGAACTCCTGCACTGTCTCCAAGGCTTCCGCACCCGATCTCGCCTTCACGATCTGATAGTCGCTCTTGTAGTGCGACTGAAGATCTCGCGCGATCGCGTTGTCGATGATATTCGTTCAGACCTGGTTCAACTCGCTTGCGTAGGCCTGAATGAGGGGAAGGTCTTCGGCATACTCCCGCAGCACGGTCACGCCCTTCTTCAGCTTGTTGTGAAGAATGATCAATGTGTTGTCCAGACCCTCGCGGACGTCGACCGACTGCACCGGCGCCTGATTCATATAGGCATAGTTCTTGAGCGCCTTGACGATCTCGGCGATGCGACCGGTGCTCAGCCCGATCTCGCCGACCAGGCTGTAGATCGCGTACGTACAGCCGAGCCACTCGATGACCAGGGCGAGCTGCTGTGGGTTGAAGATCCCTGCCAGCCCGTCGAGATCGCTCTCACCGTAGGCCAGGCTTACCAGCGCCGGCGCCACCTTCCAGGTATCTTCCGTGCCTCGCTTCTCCAACCATGGCTCGAGGGCGACTTCTTCGTCGCTGCGGGCGAGGGCATTGAGATCGGTGGGTTTTCGGGCCCGCGCCCGGGCAATCCGGTCAAGCTCCACCAGCGTTCCCAGGTGCGTCTGGTCGAGCCTCTGCTCACCCATCCGCAACTGAACGCTCTGCCATTCTGCGAATGTCGTCTGCAACTGCGCGGCGCCGCACCGCGCGGCGTTGCCGGAGATGATGGCGTCAATCGCCGACTCCATGACCGACCGGAACTTCGCTTCCGATTCGCGGAGGGCCGCGCGCACCTTCGAGACGGTGACCTGGCGCTCGATCCGTGCCAGAACCTCGCGCGCATCGAACGGTTTGACGATCAGATCGTCCCCCGACTCGAGCCCTTTGACCCGGGCCTCGGCGTCGTCGAGGTTGGTCATGAAGATCAACGGAATGTCGCGCCCGTGCTGGCTCTGCTTCAATGCGTCGAGAAGTTCGAACGGATCGGCATAGGCCAGATGGACGTCCAGCAGTACGACGTTGGGTCTGGCCGTGGCAATGGCATCGAGGGCGTCCTCGCCGCCGGCCGTCCGGCCCACGGTGTAGCCGTCCTTCTCCAGGAGCGCTTGCAGATCCGCTACGCTGGAGGCGTCATCGTCGACGATGAAGACAAGCCCACGGTCGAACAAAACTGGCCCCCTCGCGTCCTTCAATCCAGAGTGTTGATGAGATGCGAACCCGGTCCACTGAAAGGGCACCTGCACCCGTCACTGACTACCGAGTCAGGCGATGGAGGAGGACTGAACGGCGCGCAGAATGAAATAGAAGTGCCTGTTCCCAAAAGCCAGAGCAATTGGCCAGCCGCTCCCTTGGCAGGCAGCCGTCTTGCCCTCCCTGTCGTGCGGGACGCCTCATAGTAACCCGAGCGGGAAATGTTTTGCCGAGTCCGATGATAGGAACCGTGGCGGACGGCCGACCGAAGTCGACCCGATAGGTAGCGCGTATCCAGCCTGCCGGGCCATCCATCAAACATCTCCCTCTCCTCGTAATAACGAGTCGTGTGGCAACAAGGAGGTCAGCCAGAAGAACGCTGGCCCACGTCTGCCTGCCGCGCCGGTGAACCAACGTCTCCTCGAGAGCGAGCCCCTCGTCGCCGACCGGAAGAGCGTTGTCGATCGTCGGAGGTTCTGGCAAAACGACCACAGAGGAGGCGCGCCGAAGGGCTGGGCACATAGCGCGATGCGTCCGTCCACTCCCTGTCGAGAGCTGACCGCGACCATGCATTTCGTCTACGCGCTCACAATCCTCCTCCTCGGCACCGGAGGCGTCGCCCATGCCGCCCCCTTCCAGATCGTCGGCCCGCGCGCCCTGGGGATGGGCGGCGCCCACGTGGCGGTGGCGGAAGATACCCCGGCGGCCTACTGGAACCCGGCGGCCTACGGCGTTTACCGCCCCCGCGCCGTCCTGGGTCGGCAGCCCCTGCCCCGGGACATCGCCGACCATCCACACCATCTGACGGGGCCGCCGCGACCCGATCGGCTGCCGCCGGCCATGGCGATGGGGGTGGGTGCCGGTATCCTCGCGCGCGAGTACGAGGACATCCTCACGGCGGTGAACTGGTTCCTCGACCTGTCCAGGGAGTGGCAGGGTGCCGATCTCGCCCAGGTTCGCAAGGGCTTCCGGCAGATCCGGGACGAGGATGCGGCAGGTCAGGTGCGCCACTGGGTCGGGGAGCTCAACGCCAGGGGGAGCGGGCTGGAGTCCCAGGCCCATACCCGGGCGGTGGTCCGCCGCGACAACTGGGGCATCGGCTGGCAGCGGATCTGGAATCTGACCGCCCAGCCGGTGGCCTCCGCCGATGGCCTCGGCCTGGAAGGTCTCGACCCCTACACCATCGCCACCCTCGTCGACCGGGCTCCGGAGATGATCGCGGATGCGCATCCCATGCTGACCCGCAACGACGAGCCGGTCCATCACGAACGATGGGTGGCAGGCGAACCCCTCGCCCTGCACCGCCGGCTCGCTCGCGCCCACTTCAAGACCGCCACCGCCGTTCCCCGAGCGCTGCCCGTCACCGGTTCGATCATCGACACGGTGTGGCGCAACTACGAGGCCCTGGACGTCGGCGCGGCGATCTACGCCGAGTCCGTCCACCCGGAAGGCGCCTTTGCCGACAACGACACCTTCCTGCGCTGGCGCGGTGCCACCATCGATGAGTTTCCCTTGACCATCGGCGTGCCCCTCCTGCCGCGCCTGTTCGTGGGGGCCAATCTCAAGTGGATGGAGGCCACCACCTATTTTCAGGAGCTGCGGGTCTTCGGCCGCGAGAAGGGGGTGGGGCTCGCCGATTACGACCGCGACGAGGGCAGCGACCACGACTTCGGCGTCGACCTCGGCGTCCTCTACCGGCGCCCCACGTGGCGCGCAGGACTGTTGGCCCGGGACCTGAACTCGCCGTCCTTCGATTACCCGCGCGTGGACGGCGACAGCCACGGGGAGCTGATCCTCCGGCCGCAGGTGAGGGCCGGCGTGGCCTGGCTGCCGTGGCGAAGCCTGTTGCTGGCCGCGGACCTCGACCTCACCAACAACCACAGCCTCATCCCCCACGCCGCCTCGCGCATCGCCTCCACCGGCCTGGAATACACGCCCTGGGCGTGGCTCGCCTTGCGCCTGGGCCTGATCCACGATCTGGAACAGGACGCTACCGGCGGCTCCGCCGGCTTCGGCGTGCAATGGGCGGGACTGGCCGTCGATGTGGGGGCGGCGGTCAACTTCAACGACACCAAGATCCACGAGGACCTGGTGCCGGACGACTTCCTCCTCAACGACCAGACGGTCCCGTCAGACTTCGCACTCGATGCGGCATTGAGTTACTCGTTTTAGGGAGGGTGAGGGGAATGTTGGCCGTGTTGCGGCCGGTGATCGTTTCTCGGCGAAAAGGAAGGATTGCCTATCCCGTCAACCCATCTCCAACCAACCTGCACAACGCAGCCTCAACACCCTCCGCCAGCGAGCTCCAACCGGCAGATTTGCGTGACCGCTCGTGTCGCGACATCGTGCTCTCCTATCGTCAAGAGACGGGTGGAACTTCGCTTCGCTCACGTGGGTCGCGACGGTGCGGCGAGAGAGGTGGCTCGTTGAAACACCCGGCTCGACCTCGACATCGCCAGGCCACCGCCTGCCCGCCCTCGCACCGGCCCTCACCTGATCAAGGGCCTACGAGATGCAACACCAACGCCCGCAACGCCACGGGCATGGAGAACGAGGGAAGCCCCGTCAGGGGCCTCTTCCCGCTGGGTCGGGTCCTCCTCCCCGACCGAGGCGTCGTGGAGAGCCCTGTCTCCTCCCCCCCCCCGGCATCACAGGCGGCTATCGAAGACCTCCGTGGACCGCAGAGCCACGACACCTCCTGTACATGATGCCGCTTCCGCAGGGACGCGGAGCGTTACGCCCGACCTTCTCGCCTCTCGCCGGGCATGCCCGTTCCCGCAAGGCGTTGGGGAGTTTGTGGGCACGGGCCTAGGGAGGCTCCGTCTCGTCTCCGCCTCAACGGAGACCGATTCAGGCGGGGGAAGGCCGACGGGGGCGGGGCGCGAGGGGGGGAGCGGCGAGTGGACCGATTGCCTGCCGCACGGACAGAGGCGCCCCTGGAGGGGCCGCGAGGGATACGCGCCAGGTCCCCCGTCTTGATAGGCCCAGCACGTCGCCATCGTCGGAGCGGTCGACACGATAGGCGGCCGGTTCCTGCGGCAACCCGGGCATCGTCACGATCGCCCCGGACAGGGCGAGCACGTAGCCGGCGGCGATTCGGACCGACTCGATCGGCAGGACCGAGTCTCCCGAGCGACGGCCTGCGCCAGAGGCTCGGCGCCGGCGCCGCCGTCCGTGAAGCCGGTGAATCGCGCCGCGGTCCATTCGCGCGCGGCGCAGCCGGCTTCGATGGCACGCAGCTCCGCCTCGGCGTCCTGAGCGAAGCGGTTGATGGCAATCACCGGCTCGAAGCCGAAGAGCCGTACGCACGCGACATGGTGATCCAGGTGCTCCAGCCCGCGGGTGATCTCGGACATCGGCCCGCGCCGGTCCGCACGACCGCCGCCGGTACCGCCGCCCTTGATGCCGAAGATCGGTCCCAGGGAGGGCTCCCGCAACGCCAGGGCCACGCGCTGCCCGGCGCGTTGCAGCCCGTGGGCGAGCCCGATGGCGACCGTGGTCTTGCCCGCGCCGCTGCGCGTCGGGTGGATCGCGGAGACCAGGACCAGCCTGCCGTCGGGCGCGACGTCCCTCGCCGGCATCGCCCACCGGCGCAGCTTCGCCATGTGCTCGCCGAACACCACGAGATCCTCCGGCGGAATCCGCCGCGTCGCGGCGACATCAATTATGGGGCGCATGAATGTCTCCCATCGAACAGGGCCGGCGACAGACGGGGGGTGGCGATCGTCGCCCGTGAGCACGACGGCGTCCTTACGTATGTGAGCGGCTTCCTCGAACTGTCGACGGAGTAGCAGGGTGCCGACCTGGCTCAGGTTCGCAAGGGCCTTCGCCAGGTTCGGGAACAGGCTGCCGCCGATGTTGTGCATCACCGGGCCCTGGCGCTCGACGCCAGGCACTGCGGAGTTTCAGCGTCGCCGTTCCGACGGAACGTTGGCGCCCGCCGGCGTCGCACCGCCTTGACCCGTTCCGTTCGTTACGCGAATGGTGATCCACGCCACGGCGCATCCCGCCCGCCTGGATCTATGCGAACCGCGCGGCTCGTGGGTCACTCCGCGAGCTGCTTAAGCCACCCCGATGGGTGGATGACCAGGAGCCGTTCGTTCTCGATCTTCCTGGCGATGCGACACACGAGGACGCGGCGGCTCGCGTCGATCAGGTCGGCGGTCTTGTGCAGGTGATCGATCATTTCGCTCGACGGGTTGCTCGTCAGCTTGATCTCGATCGCCCATCGCTCCGTGCCCCAGTCCAGCACCAGATCCATCTCGTACCCATCGGAGGTGCGGAAGAAGAACGGCTGCGCCCGTTTACCGGCGGCGTCCATCGTGGCCAGGGTCTGCTCGATGATGAAGCCCTCCCAGCTCTGGCCCAGCCACGGCTGGCGGTAGAGTTGCTCGAGGTCGGAGACGTTCAGCAGGGCGTGCAACAGGCCGCTGTCGCGCCAGTAGAGGCCCTGATCGTCGGCTCTGATTTTCTGCGGCCGCGGCAAAGCCTGTTGGGACAGTAGGCCGGAGGGATTTTCGGGGTTGCCGCCGTTCACCTGTGGGGTGCAGGGCGAGCCGGCGGTGGCGGGGCT
>Ga0326597_10000176_pt1 | contig 117544 bp, 110 predicted proteins | sample RVTome_12_FD_203789 | JGI IMG/M metagenome (GOLD analysis project Ga0326597, IMG submission 203789) | Soil microbial communities from uranium-contaminated site in the Upper Colorado River Basin, Wyoming, United States - RVT100D185 | ecosystem: Environmental > Terrestrial > Soil > Contaminated... | reverse complement strand
TCGGTCGGATACCGTTTGGTCTTCCTCTCGATCGCGGCCATGCGGCCTCGCGTCTCTCGTGTCCACATACACAGTATGAATCACGATTGCGCCTCAATGGGAATCCCCTTTCTCAAACGGTCTCTAAGGCGCAAATTGAGATGGCAGAAAATGGCACGCTCAATTACGGAGTTTGGTACAAAAATTATGGGCACACTCCGGCCCTTAAGTTGACTATCAATACATCTATTACAGCCACGCCCCTTCCCTTGAGCGTAGTACTTAAGAGCAACGTTAGCCCTGACCAACGCAAATCGGTTGGAATTCTCTGGCCAGAACAAGAGGCAGACAATTCCGGGCCACTCATTGTCCCCAGCACGGGGCAGCGAGCCCGATTTGAGCAGGATTACAGAGAGGATATCGCGGCCGAACGTGCGGCGATATTTCTGCACGGGGAGGTCAGATATCTTGATGCGTTCAAAGCACCAAGAGTAACCACATTCCGTTTTATGTATACCGGATTTATGTATACCGGACCCTGGGGCGGCAAAAAGCCTCTCAGGTTCTGCGATGAAGGCAACGAAGCAAATTAGCACCGCCAGCCACTTAATCATGTCCGAATCCCACAGACACTAGGGCACTCACACCCGTAGGTGCGTTTGCTACCTAATGCCGGAATTCGCGCGCCCGACGCTGGAGGCCCTGCGCCAGCCGCTCGAGACCGGCCGCGCCGTGGTCGCGCGCGCCCAGGCGCACGTCACCTGGCCGGCGCGCTTCCAACTGATCGCCGCCATGAACCCCTGCCGCTGCGGCTACCTCGGCGATCCCGGGCTCGCCTGCGCCCGCGCGCCGCGCTGCGCCGCCGAATACCAGGGCAAGATCTCGGGCCCCCTCTACGACCGCATGGACCTCCACGTCGAGGTGCCGGCGGTGGAGGCCGCCGACCTCGCCCTGCCGCCGGCGGCCGAGACTTCGGAGATGATCGCCGCCCGCGTCGCCCGGGCCCGCGCCGTCCAGGCCGAGCGCCTGGCGGGCGAAGCCCCCGGCCAGGGCTGGCGCACCAACGCGGAAGCCGACGGCGAGGTGCTCGCGCACATCGCCGCGCCCGACACCCCGGGCCGGGCGCTGTTGACCGAGGCGGCGGAGAAGATGCGGATGAGCGCGCGCGGCTACCACCGGGTGCTCCGCGTCGCCCGGACGCTGGCCGACTTGGACGGCGCCGACGGCGTCAGCCGCCTCCACGTCGCCGAGGCGCTCTCCTACCGCCGGCCCCAGATCGTCCGCTAGGGCGGCGGGGCCCCGCGTTTCCCCATGCGCCCGGCTGTGCGCCGCGCGGGAATCGGCTAAGATGGAAGGAACGGCGTCGCGCGACATCCACATCAACCGGGGGGGAGGAAGTCATGCCCACCAAGATCAACCATCTCGCCATCATCAGCGATCAGTATTCGTTGGAAGGGAAATTCTACCAGTCGGTCTTCGGGACCAGGGTCTCGCCCGATTCGCCGCCCGACGGCTCGGTCTGCTTCTCCGACGGCTATGTCGGGTTCAACATCAACCCACGCAAGTCGGGCCGGGCCGCGGGGTTCGATCATTTCGGGTTCGATGTCGATGATCTCGAGGGGACCATCGCGAGGATCGGGACCCACGACCCGGAGCTGCTGGTCCTCAAGCGGCCGGGCAACCGGCAGTACGCCGGCTACAGCGCCCACGATCCCGACGGCAACATCTTCGACCTGTCGCAAACCGACGTCGAGAACCGGCGCGACGTCTATGCCGAGGGCGAATGGGAACAGCACCGCACGGTCGATCACTTCGCGTTGCGCACCCTGCACCCGGAACGGGTGGCGGCGTTCTACGCCGACGTCCTCGGCCTCAGCCCCACCAACCGGCAGGCCGCGGACCGCAATCACTATCTGACCGACGGGCGGATCACCATGGTCATCATGCCCTGGGCCATCACCGACTTCGCCGACACCGGGATCGCCCGGCCGGGGCTCGACCATATCGGCTTCAAGGTCGAGAGCATCGACGCGGTCAGAGACGAGATCGAGGACATCTCAGGGCGCAATCCCCATCTCGCCCCGCGGTCCTTCGGCATCGGCAAGGAAAGCAAGGCGCGGCTGGAACTCGCCAAGGCCTGCTGCTCCATCGGCGCCTATCATCTGGCCGATCCCGACGGCGTGCTGATCGACCTCCGCGAGGCCTGAGGCCGGCGACGGTTTCGCGCAGCGGGCGAATTTGCCCCCGATGCCCCGAAATCGGCGCGACGGTTTTCCCCGCCGCGTGATACCCTCCCGGCCGCTCAACACCACCTGCCATCGAAAGGGAATGGGTCATGCTGGCGTCGCGGTTCCTGCGGTTATCGGTTCTCTATGCGCTCATCGGCATCGCGCTCGGGATCGTCATGGCGGCTACGCGCGACGTGGCGCAGGTGCCGACCCACGCGCATATCAACCTCCTCGGATTCGTCGCCATGGCGATCTACGGCTTCTTCTACCGCCTCTATCCCGCGGCGGAAGGGGGCTGGATGGCGGCGGCCCATTTCTGGGTCGCCAATGCCGGCTTCGTCGGGCTGATGATCGCCGTCGGCGCCATCCACGGCGGCTACGAGGCGGCCGAGGCGGGCGCCAGCGTGTTTTCCCTGGTCGTGATCCTCGGCATGGCGCTGTTCGCGATGATCGTCTTCAGGGCGACGGCGCGCACCGCCTGACCCGCCGGCCCGCTACCCGGCCGGGGCGCCACCCCGCGGCGGGCCGATCGCGGGGATTCCGGCGAGGCCGAGCGCCGTCAGGACGGCACCGCCCACGAACGCCGCCGCGGGTCCGACCCAATGCCAGAGCATGCCGGCGAGGAGGCTGGCCGCGAACAGCGCGATTCCGGTGACGAGATGGAACAGGCCGAACGCGCTGCCGCGGGATTCCTCCGGCGCGGTTTCGGCGACCAGCGCCGCAAGCAGGCCCTGGGTCATCCCCATGTGGAGCCCCCATAGGGCGACGCCCGCCATCACGGCCCATATCCCCGGCGCCGCCGCCAGGACGACATCGGCGACGATCAGGACCAGAAACCCGCCGGCCAGCACGAGCCGTTTGTCGGCCTTGTCCGACAGCGCGCCCATGGGATAGGCCGAAAGCGAATACACCACGTTCATGACGACCAGCACCGCGGGCACGAGGGCGAGCGCCAGCCCCTTGTCCTCGGCCCTCAGGATCAGGAAGGCCTCGGAGAAGCGCGCGACGGTGAGCACGGTCGCGATCGCGACCACGCCCCAGAACGCGGCGCCAAGCCGGGCCAGTTCCGCCCAGCGGATCGTGAGCGGCCGAGGCCCCTTCCCCGCCGGGCGTTCGGGCTCGCGGACGGCGAGGACCAGGATCGCCACCGAGACCGCGCCGGGCAGGACGGCAAGCCAGAAGACGAGGCGGAAATCGTTGGCGAAGAGGGCCATCAGCCCGATCGCCGCGAGCGGCCCCGCGAACGCGCCGACGGTGTCCAGCGACTGGCGCAATCCATAGGCCGCGCCCCTTTGCCCGTCCGCGGCGAGGTCGCCGACCAGGGCATCGCGCGGGGCGCCCCGGATCCCCTTGCCGATGCGGTCCGAGACGCGGGCGAAGAAGACCCAGCCGACGGTCGGCGCCAGCGCGAAGATGGGCTTGGCGAGCGCGCCGAGGCCGTAGCCCAGCACGATCAGGCCCTTGCGCCGGCCGAGGCGGTCGCTCAGCCAACCGGAGAACAGCTTGGAGATCGAGGCCGTGGCCTCCCCGACGCCCTCGATCACGCCGACCGCGACGGTGCTGGCGCCGAGCACGGTGACGAGGAACACCGGAAGGAGGGCGTGGATCATCTCCGAGGAGATGTCCATGAACAGGCTGACGAAGCCGAGCGCCCACACGCCCCGAGGCACGCGATGAAACGTGGTCCCGGACAAAGCTCTATCGGCCCCCTTGCGGACATTCATTCACGGCCCGCGCCCGGCCCTTGCCGGGCCCCCGGACCTCAGCGGCAGACCATCGGCCCCAACGGCGCGCCGCCCAGGATATGGACGTGATAATGCGGCACTTCCTGGCCGCCGTCGGCGCCGGTGTTGGCGATCAGGCGGTAGCCCGTCGCGGCGACGCCGGTCTGCCGCGCGATCTCGCCGATGGCGCGGGTGAAACCGGCGATCTCGGATTCGGAGGCTTTGGCCGAGAAATCGTCGTGGGAGACGTAGTCGCCCTTGGGGACCACCAGCACGTGGACCGGGCATTTGGGGTTGATGTCCTTGAAGGCGAGCACGAACTCGTCCTCGTAGACCTTGTCGCAGGGGATCTCGCCCCTCAAGATCCTGGCGAAGATGTTGTCCCGGTCGTAGGCCATCACGCCCCTCCTCCGTCGTCCCCCGCCCCGCCGCGGGCCGCCTTCTCCGCGTGGCCCGAGGTGCCCTCGCGCCGGGCGAGCTCGGCCCAGACGTCGTCGGGCGAAAGCCCGGCCTCGGCCCACAGCACCATCAGGTGATAGACCAGGTCGGCGCTCTCGCGGCACACGGCGGGCGCGTCGCCCTTCATTCCCTCCACCGTCACCTCGATGGCCTCCTCGCCGACCTTGCGGCAGATCAGCTTGGGGCCGGCCGCGAACAGGTGCGCGGTGTAGGATTCGCCCGCATCCGCCCCCTTGCGCGAGAGGATGGTGGCGAACAGCCGCTCGATCACGTCGACGGGCCTCGCGCCGTCCCCTCCCGCGCCGCTCATAGGTGGGCCCCCTGGGCGGCACCCGGCCGGGGCGCCCGCGCTCCGCTCGGGCCGTCCTCGAGGCGCACCGGGATCCCCGCCGCCGCCATGTGGAGCTTGGCCTCGCGGATGGAATAGGTGCCGAAATGGAAGATCGAGGCGGCGAGCACAGCAGACGCGTGGCCCTCGCGCACGCCTTCCACCAGGTGATCGAGCGTCCCCACCCCGCCCGAGGCGATCACCGGGACGGGAACGGCATCGGCGACGGCGCGGGTGAGGCCGATATCGAAGCCCTCCTTGGTGCCGTCCCGGTCCATCGAGGTGAGCAGGATCTCCCCCGCGCCCAGGACCGTCATGCGCTTCGCCCATTCGACGGCATCGAGCCCCGTCGCGTTGCGCCCGCCATGGGTGAAGATCTCCCACTTGGACGGCGCGGTCGCCTTGGCGTCGATGGCGACGACGATGCACTGGCTGCCGAACTTCTCCGCGGCTAGGCCCACGAACTCCGGATGGGCCACCGCCGCGGTGTTGATCGAGACCTTGTCGGCGCCCGCCAGCAGCAGCCTGCGGATATCCTCCACCGTGCGCACGCCGCCGCCCACGGTCAGCGGCATGAAGCACTGCTCCGCCGTGTCGCGAACCACGTCATAGAGGGTGTCTCGGTTTTCCTGGCTCGCGGTGATGTCGAGGAAGCAGAGCTCGTCGGCGCCCGCTTCGTCATAGACGCGTGCCTGGGCGACGGGGTCGCCCGCATCCACGAGGTCGACGAAGTTCACGCCCTTGACCACGCGGCCGTCCTTGACGTCGAGGCAGGGGATGATGCGGGTCTTGAGCATGGCTAGCGCCTTTCCCCGGCGCCGTCGGCCTCGCCGCCGAGCAGCTTGAGCGCCTTGGCCGCATCGATGCGCCCGTCGTAGAGCGCCCGGCCGACGATCACTCCCTCGATGCCGGACTCCTCGACCTGCTTGAGCTCCTCGAGGTCCGAGAGCGCCGAGACCCCGCCCGAGGCGATCACCGGCGTGGTCAGCGCCCAGGCGAGGTCGGTGGTGGCCTCGATGTTGAGCCCCATCATCGCCCCGTCCCGGGTAATGTCGGTGTAGATGATGGCGGCGACGCCGGATTCCTCGAAGCGCAGCGCGAGGTCGAGCGCCTTGACCTGCGACGTCTTGGCCCAGCCCGCCACCGCAACGTAGCCGTCGCGCGCGTCGATGCCGACGACGATGCGGCGCGGCCATTTGCGGCAGGCCTGCTTGACCAGGTCCGGCTGCTCCAGCGCCGCGGTGCCGAGGATCACGCGGCTGACGCCCTTCTCGAGCCAGGCCTCGATGGTGGCGAGATCGCGGATGCCGCCGCCGAGCTGCGCCGGGATCGACACCTCGTCCAGGATCGCCTCGACCACCACGTCGTTGACCGGATGGCCCTCGATCGCGCCGTTGAGGTCGACGAGGTGCAGCCACCGGAAACCAGCATCGGCGAAGGCCCGGGCCTGCGAACGCGGATCCGCGTTGTAGACCGTGGCCTGCTCCATGTCCCCCTGGAACAGGCGGACGACGTTGCCGTCCTTGAGGTCGATGGCGGGGAACAGGATCATCAGCGCGGGGTCCTCTCGGGCTGCCCTAGGGCCGCCAGGCCAGGAAATTGGCGATCAGGGCCAGGCCCACCGACTGGCTCTTCTCCGGGTGGAACTGGGTGCCGACCATATTATCGCGCCCCACCGCGGCGGTCACGGGGCCGCCGTAATCCACCTCGGCCAGCACCAGGGCCGGATCGCCGGCGGCGAAGCGGTAGCTATGGACGAAATAGGCATGCGCACCCGCCTCGATGCCGGCAAAGATGGCGTGCGCCGGGCCCGGGAAGGAGAGCTCGTTCCAGCCCATGTGGGGCACGCGTAAACTCAAGTCGCCGAACCATTTTTGGCCTTCGCACTCAATGACGCGCACCTCGCCCTCGATCCAGCCGAGCCCCTCGTGGCTACCGTGCTCGAGCCCGCGGACCGCCATCAGCTGCATGCCGACGCAGGTGCCGAGGAACGGCTTGCCGCGCGCGATCACGTTCTCCTCGAGCGCCTCGATCATGCCGGGAAGCGCTTTGAGCCCCGCGGCGCAGTCGCCGAAGGCGCCGACGCCGGGCAGCACGATGTGCTCGGCGCGGGCGATGTCGTCCGCCCGGCTCGTCACCAGCACTTCACGGCCCGCGCCCGCCCGCGCGAAGGCCTTGGCGGCGGAATGCAGGTTTCCCGATCCGTAATCGACGATGGCGATGGTCATGGGCGGGTCACGACGCGATCAGGCCGCGGCCGGCCCGCCGGGCGCGGGCGCCGCGGGCAGCGGCCCGATCGCCGAGAGGTCGCCGAAGCGCCGGAGCGCCGCGTCCGCGCTCTCGGCGGCGATCACGCCGATCTCGCGCCAGCCGCGGGCGGCGAGCCCGCCGCGCAGCCGGTCGTTGCCTTCCATGCCGGCCCAGGCCATGACGGCGAGCGCCAGCACCGCCCGGCCCGCGTCGTTCAGGCCGGCGAGATACCCGATCACCAGCACCGCGACGAACAGGGCGAAGAGGGTCCCGGCGAAGATCCAGAGCCGAAGGCCGAGCGCCCAGATCACGCTGAACAGGAAGGCACCGAGACTGAAGCCTTCCCGTACCGCCTCGGGCTCCGCGCCGGCGGCCGAATAGGGCGGCGGCAGGTGGATGGTATAGAGCTTGAGCGCTCCCCGCCTCACATCGAGCCTCCCAGCACGCCCTTGGTCGAGGGCACGGCGCCCTTCTTGCGGGGGTCGATCTCCACCGCCTGGCGCAGCGCCCGGGCGAGACCCTTGAAGCAGGATTCGATGATGTGGTGCGAATTGGCGCCGTAGAGGTTCTCGACATGCAGCGTGAGCCCGGCCGACTGCGACAGCGCCTGGAACCACTCCTTGAACAGCTCCGTGTCCATCTCGCCGATCTTGGGGATGGGGAAATCCACCTGCCAGATGAGATACGGCCGGTTGGAGGCATCGAGAACGACCCGGGTCAGCGTCTCGTCCATAGGGATCAGGGCCGAGCCGTAGCGCCCGATCCCGGCGCGGTCGCCCATGGCCTCGGACAGCGCCTGGCCGAGCGCCAGGGCCGAATCCTCGGTGGTGTGGTGGAAATCGATGTGCAGGTCGCCCTTGGCGGCGAGCCGGATGTCGATCAGGCTGTGGCGCGAGAGCTGCTCCAGCATGTGATCGAGGAAGCCGATGCCGGTCGAGACCTCGTAAACCCCCTCGCCGTCGAGGTTCACCTCGACCGTGATCCGGGTTTCCTTGGTGTTGCGTTCGACGCGCGCGGTCCGCGCTGCCATCTCACCCTCCTGATCCTGGCTCCTGATCCTGGCTCCTGATCCTGGCTCCTGATCCTGGCTCCTGATCCTGGCTCCTGATCCTGGCTCCTGATCCTGGCTCCTGATCCTGGCTCCTGATCCGGGGCCCTGACCCTGGGCCTCCCGGCGCCGCCAAGGCACCGGCCGCACGGGCCTTTTAGCAGGTCGCCGGGGCAAGGGAAAGCCGCTTGCCCCGCGGGCCCCGGCTGCACGCGTACAAACATACGAGCAGTCGGACGCCGCGGCCATTGAAAGCGGGGTTTTAAAGCCCACATGCTCTGCTATCTTTGCGGCCCGACGCTTGAGGTGCCCGACGCTTGAGGTGAATGACATGACGGAGTCCCACGGTCCTTCCGCGGCCAGCGCCGCCGCCTGGCACGGCACCACCATCCTGTGCGTCCGCAAGGGCGGCGAGGTGGTGATGGCCGGGGACGGCCAGGTCTCGGTGGGGGCGACGGTGATGAAATCCAACGCCCGCAAGGTGAGGCCCTTGAAGGACGGCAGGGTCATCGCCGGGTTCGCCGGCGCCACCGCCGACGCCTTCACCCTGTTCGAGCGGCTGGAAGCCAAGCTCGAGAAGCACGGCGACCTGACCCGGGCCTGCGTCGAGCTCGCCAAGGACTGGCGCACCGACCGCTACCTGCGCCGGCTCGAGGCCATGCTGGCGGTGGCCGACGTCAAGGCGTCGCTGATCGTCACCGGCACCGGCGACGTGCTGGAGCCCGAGGACGGGCTGATCGGCATCGGATCGGGCGGCAACTTCGCCCTCGCCGCGGCCCGGGCGCTCACCGACCGCGACGACATGGACGCCGAGGCCATCGCCCGGCGCGCCATGGAGATCGCCGCCGGCATCTGCGTCTACACCAACGATCGCATCCTCATCGAAAAACTGAGGACCTCGTGATGGTATCGCTTCCCGCCGCCGCGTTCAGCCCGCGCGAGATCGTCTCCGAGCTCGACCGCTACATCGTCGGCCAGAACGACGCCAAGCGCGCCGTCGCCATCGCGCTCCGGAACCGCTGGCGGCGCCAGCAGCTCGCGGAAGACCTGCGCGAGGAGGTGCTGCCCAAGAACATCCTGATGATCGGCCCGACCGGCGTCGGCAAGACCGAGATCGCACGGCGCTTGGCCCGCCTCGCCCAGGCCCCCTTCATCAAGGTCGAGGCCACCAAGTTCACCGAGGTCGGCTATGTCGGGCGCGACGTCGAGCAGATCATCCGCGACCTCGTCGAGGCCGCCATCGTCATGACCCGGGACAAGGCGCGGAAGGCGGTGATGGCGCGCGCCGAGCTCGCCGCCGAGGAACGGGTGCTGGATGCGCTGGTCGGCGAAAACGCCGGCAAGCCGACACGGGACAAGTTCCGCGGCATGCTGCGGGGCGGCGAGCTCGACGACAAGGAGATCGAGATCCATGTCGCCGATACGGGGGGCGGCATGCCGACCTTCGAGTTGCCGGACATGCCCGGCGCCTCGGTCGGCATGATCAATATCGGCGACATGCTGGGCAAGGCCTTCGGCGGGCAGACCAAGCCGCGGCGCGTCATGGTGTCAGAGTCCCACAAGGTGCTGGTGGAGGAGGAGGCGGACAAGCTCCTCGATCAGGACGCCATCGTGCGCGACGCCATCGACGCGGTGGAGCAGAACGGCATCGTCTTCCTCGACGAGATCGACAAGATCTGCGCCCGCGAGGAGCGCGCCAGCGCCGACGTCTCCCGCGAGGGCGTGCAGCGCGACCTCCTGCCGCTGATCGAGGGCACCTCCGTCGCCACCAAGCACGGCGCGGTCAAGACCGACCACGTGCTGTTCATCGCCTCCGGCGCCTTCCACCTCGCCAAGCCTTCGGACCTATTGCCCGAGCTCCAGGGACGCCTGCCGATCCGGGTCGAGCTCGCGGCGCTGAGCGTCGACGACTTCATGCGCATCCTGACCGAGCCCGAGGCGAGCCTGATCCGGCAGTACATCGCCCTAATGGCGACCGAGAAGGTGGACCTCGAATTCACAGAGGACGGGGTGCGCGAGATCGCCATCCTGTCGGCCGAGGTCAACGAGAACGTCGAGAACATCGGCGCCCGCCGCCTGCAGACGGTGATGGAGCGGCTCCTGGAGGAGGTGAGCTTCACCGCCTCCGACACGCCGGGCCGCAAGGTGCGCATCGACGCCACCTTCGTCCGCGACCAGGTCGGCGACCTAGTGCGCGACACGGATCTCTCCAAGTTCATCCTGTAACCGAGGCCGGGCCCTACCCCTCACCCTTGACGATGGCGATGAGGCGGCGGAGCTGGCCGGCATCGAGATCGCCGATGCGCTCGGCGAGCAGATTGGCGAGTTCCGTCGCCTCGGGCTCGAGCCCGGCGGTATCGACCACGGCGCGCGGGTGGGAGAGCTGCACGAGGCGTTCGAGCTCGTCCGCGTCCTCCCAGATGCGGTGGAAATACTGGCAGATCTGCATCACGAGCACCGGGCTCGGCCGGCCGCGGCGGCCATGCTCCAGGGCCGAGAGATAGGCGGGCGAGAGCTGCAGGTCCTCCGCCATCCGTTTCAGCGTCACCCCCCTTTGCCGGCGCAGCTCGCGCAGCTTGGCGCCGAACGGCGTCATGGCTCCCTCGCCTTCCTGAGATAGACGTAGAACGCCCCGCCGCCGCCATCCCTGGGCTGGGCCGGGGTGAAGCTGAGGACCAGTGGACGGAGCGCGGGTTCATTGAGCCAGCGCGGCAACTCCGCGCGCAGGACGCCGACGCCCGCGCCGCGCAGGCCCTTGCCGGTGATCACCAGGACGCAGCGCCGGCCCTTGGCCGCCTGGGCGGTGATGAAGCGGACGAGGTTCGCCTGCGCCTCGGCCTGGGTCATGCCGTGGAGGTCGATGCGGCCCTCGATGGGGAGCCGGCCGCGGCGCAGGCGCTGGGCCGTCCGCTTGTCGAGGCCCGGCGCCGCGCCGGGGCTGAGCGGCGGTTCCTCGGGCGTCCGGGGCGCCCCGGACCGGGCGGGGACGGGCCGAGCGGGCCGCGCCTTCTTAGGCGCGGCCTTCGCGTCTTCCCGCACCTCGCCGGCGGAGGCCGGCGGGGCCGTCCCCTCCCGGCGCCTGAGCGGCTTGACGGAACCCGCGATCCGCGCCCAGAGCGCGTCATCATCGGGCCTTTTCGTGCCGCGCGCCATCTAGCGCCCCGCGATCTCACCCGCGGCGACGCTCCTGGGAAGCAGGATCCAGTAGCGCCCGCTGAGCCTGGCCTGGCCCGCGAGGCGCTCCGCCTCGGGCCCGTGGCCGAAGAAGATGTCGCCGCGCACCGGCCCACGGATCGCGCCGCCGGTATCCTGGGCCACCATCAGCCTGCGGATCGGGGCGAGCTTTCCGGCGGAATCCTCGGCGGCGATGAACATGGGCGCCGCAAGGGGAAGGAACTTTCGGTCGACGGCGAGCGACCGTCCCGCGGTCAGCGCGACCCCCTGGGTGCCGATCGGGCCCGGGCCTTCGATCTCGCGGAAGAAGACGAAGGAGCGGTTCTTGGCGAGCACCGTTTCGCCCTTCTCCGGGTTGGCCCTGAGCCAGGCGCGGATCGACTGCATGGTGACGTCTTCGAGCTCCATCGCCCCCATCTCAACCAGAACCTTGCCGATGGCGGTATAGGCATGGCCGTTCTTGCCGGCATAGCCGAGCCGCATCACCGAACCGTCGGGCAGTTCCACCCGGCCCGAACCCTGGATCTGCAGGAAGAAGGCATCGACCGGGTCCTCGGCCCAGGCAAGCTCGAGCCCTTGGCCTGCGAGCGCGCCGCCGGTGATGGCGCCGCGGTCGTCATAGGGGATCAGCCGCCCCGCCCTGACCCGCCCGCCGATGGTGCGTCCGCGCCAGTCCGTGGAGAAGGCGCCGAGGTCCGCGGTGACGAGATCAGGCGGCCGCGCATAGAGCGGCGTCGCGAACCGGGCCGAGGGCTTGCGCGCGCCCTTGAGCGTCAATTCGAAATAGCCGGTGAAGAGGCCGTCGGTGCCGTCGCTGCCGGTCACCGCAAAGGCCCGGAAATGGCGCTCGAAGAAAGCCCGGGCGCGGGCCCCGTCGGCGGCGAGGGCCGGGCCCGCGGTGATCTCCCGGCAGGCCGCGCGCCAGTCGCCGGCCCGCCCCGCCAAGCCGCGGGGGCCGAGGGGCGTGGCCTCGGGAAGCTCCTCCAAGGCGGCGCAGGACCTTGCCAAGGCGGGGACGACCCGCGAAAGATCGTCGGCGTCCCAGCCGGGCAGCTCGTCGAAGCCAGCGGGACTCAACGCCACCCGGTCCTCGGGCACCAGCGGCGCGCAGGCGCCGAGGGCGAGAGCGAGGGAAAGCGCCGCCACCCAGGGGCCGAGCGCGACCGGCCTCCCGCCGGAAGCGGCGGGAGGGCGGGGCCGGCCGGCGGCCCCGTTCGGGTTCGCGGGATTACTGGGGCGTTTCCGTCGCAACCAGAACCCAGTTGGGGTCCGAAGCCCGGGCGTTGCGTTCATAGGTCCAGATATCCACCACGTCGGTGATGCGGTCGGGGTCGCCGTCGACGACATTGCCGTCCCTGTCCCGCGTCACGTTGATCTGCTCGGTGGTGTATTTGACGGTGATCGAGGCCGTGCGCCCGGACATGCCGGCCTCGAGGAGCTCCGTGTCCTTGATGCGCACGAGGTTGGTCTGGAGCTTCTCGCCCTTGCGCTCGCGCTCCTCGATGGCGCTCGAGAATCCCTCGAACACGTCCTTCGAGAGCAGCGGCTTGAGCGCCGCGCTGTTGCCCTCGGCGAAGTTCATGACGATGTACTCGAAGGCGTCCTTGGCCTTTTCCGCGAAATCCGCCGGATCGAAGCGGGGATCGGAGACCTTGATCTGCGTGAGCCCGGCGCCGAGCGGCGTCTCGGTGCCGATCTCCTCTCCGTTGCGACCGGGCAGCCGCACGACGTTGTCCCCGGCCTCCGCTTCCGCCTCCTCGCTCCGGGCGCGCTCCTCGCTGTCGGGGGCGCGGCGCTGGGGGAAGGGCTCGGCGGGCGGCGGGCGTTCATGGCCGGTCCGTTTCCCGAGCACGCTGCGCAGGCGCAGGATGACGAACCCGGCGATCAGCGCGAGCAAGATGATGTCGAAGAACGGGATTCCGCTTCCCATGGCCTGCCTCATAAGCGGGGACGGCGTGTCAGCCCGGTCACCCGGTGGCTTCCCACGTTAAACCCGTCCCAAAGTAAAATCCAGTGTGCCTGATGCCGCCTTTCCGTGTGGTTAAGCCTAGACATGGGGCCTCCCAGGCCCAATGTTAAGGGCAATATGATCCTTCTCATCGCCTTTATTGTCCTTCCGATCGCCGAAATTGCGCTGCTCATCCATGTCGGCGGCCTGATCGGCGCCTGGGAGACCGTCGCCCTGGTGGTTCTCACCGCGGCCATCGGCACCGCGCTGTTCCGCGCCCAGGGTTCCCGCGTGCTGCTCAGCGCCCAGGAGGTGATGGAAGCGGGCGGCTTTCCCGCCAAGGAGCTGTTCGATGGAATCTGCATCCTGGTTGCGGGGGTCCTCCTGCTGACCCCCGGATTCCTGACCGACGCGCTGGGCCTCGCGTTGCTGGTCCCGGGCCTGCGCGTGATGATCGGGCGGCTGTTGTGGCAGGCGGCGCTTCGGTCGGGCCAGGTGCGGGTGCACATGGAAGGGCACGGCCACGGCCGATCCCGGCGAAGCGCGGGCTTTCGGTCCGATGGCGACGTCATCGAAGGAGAATTCACCGAGGTCTCACGCGAGACCGCTCCCCGTGAGCGCGATCGGCTGGATCGACCCGGGCACGGCCGGGAGACGCGATAGAGCAAGGCTCGATCCTTGCGCCCGCCCCCCAAAGCGTGTAATCCACACCCGGGCGCCGGCCAGCCCCCGGCGTTCAGACCATCCTCGGGGAAGACCCAATGACCGATACTCCCGATCCTCAATCGACCGAATCCGAAGGCGGCGATGCGGAAGAGGCGGGCGAGGCTGCAGGCCCGTACATCCACGCCCACGCCCAGTACATCAAGGACCTCTCCTTCGAGAACCCGCTCGCCATCGACGTGGTCACCAGCGAGGGGATCGATCCCCAGGTCAATCTCAACTGCTCGGTGGAATCGACCCAGTTGGGCGAAACCGCCTACGAGGTGGTCCTGTCCATGGAGGGGCGCGCGGTCCAGGACGGAAAGACTCTGTTCCTGGTGGCGGTCGACTACGGCGGGATTTTCACCCTCACCAACGTTCAAAAAGAACATATTGACCCGATCCTCAAGATCCATTGCGCGACGCTGCTGTTCCCCTTCGCCCGGGCGATCATCGCCAACGTCACCCGCGAGGGCGGCTACCCGCCGCTCCTGATCGACATCATCGATTTCTCCCAGCTCTATCAGGGCCCGAGAAACGCCCAAGGCAACGGCGCGGGCGGCAACGGCGCCGCAAGCGACGGCACGGGCGGGAACGGCACGGGCGGGAACGGGGCCGAGGGCACCGCGCAAGCCTGAGCGCGCGCCCTAATCCTTCCAGATCGGATCCGCCATGGTGGCGATGAAGGCCCCGTGGGCGTCGAGCTCCTCGGCCGTCGCGGCATGGGGACGGGGGGGACGGACGGCGCGCTCGACGCGCGCGCGCCCGACCGCTTCGCCGTCCTCGGCGGCAAGTCCCAGGCCCGGCTGCCGCCCGCCCATGAGCTCGAGATAGACATCGGCGAGCAGCTGGGCGTCCAGCAGCGCGCCGTGCAGATCGCGGCTTGAATTGTCGATGCCGAAGCGGCGGCACAGGGCGTCCAGCGAGGCCGGCGCGCCGGGGAACTTGCGCCGGGCGAGCGCCACCGTGTCGACCACCGTGAAGCCGTCGAGCGGCGGACGGCTGATCAGAGCAAGCTCGGCGTTGAGGAACCTGAGGTCGAACTCGGCATTGTGGATGACCAGCGCCGCCTCGCCCACGAACTCCAGAAAATCGTCGGCGACCTTGGCGAAGACCGGGAACTGGCCGAGGAACTCGCTGCCGAGGCCGTGGACGCGGAAGGCTTCCTCCGGCATGTCGCGCTCGGGATTGATGTAGGTCTGGTAATGGCGGCCCGACGGGATCCGGTTGAGCAGCTCGATACAGGCGATCTCGACCACCCGGTGGCCCGCCGCGGGGTCGAGCCCCGTGGTTTCGGTATCAAGGACGATTTCCCGCATGGCTGCGCCCGGTTCCTCCATCAGATCTGGCGTGCCGCCGGTCCGTCGCGCGGCGCCTCCGGCCTTCGGCACCGGCCGGTCAGGTGAGTTCTCTTACTATAGCCTTGAGGGCGAGGAAAGTCCGCCGCAGGCCGAGGCCGGTGGGGACGAGGAAATCGGCGCGCGCGCATTTCTCCGCCTCGGGCATCTGCCGCGCCCGGACGGCCTCGAGCCTGGCCTTGGTCATCCCGGGGCGCGCCATCACCCGCGCCTCCTGGACGAAAGGCGGCGCGGTCAGGACGACGACGGCGTCGCAGAGCTTCTCCGCCCCGGTCTCGTACAGCAGAGGGATTTCCAGCGCCGCCACCGGACGCCCCTCGAGATTTTGGCGCCCGATGAAGCGGATCTCTCCGATCCTGACGAGGGGATGGAGGATGGCCTCGAGCCGGGCGAGCGCGTCCCCGTCCCCGAACACCGCCCGGCCCAGGGCCGCGCGGGAGATCACGCCGCCTTCCACCGCTTCGGGAAAGGCGCGGGCGACCGCCTCCACCGCGGCGCCGCCCGGCTCCAGCAGCCCATGGACGTAGACATCGGCGGAGAACACCGGGACGTGAAGGCGCCGCAGCATCGCCGCCGCGGTCGACTTGCCCATGCCGATCGAGCCCGTGAGGCCGATGACCCGCGTCCGCCCCGCCATCACATCCCCATCCCGCCCTGCACTTCAGGCCAGCCCCTTCCTGACATGATCGACGAGCTCGGGGCTTACCTCGGGCTTGATGCCGAACCACGCCTTGAAACCCGGTATCGCCTGATGCAGCAGCATTCCAAGCCCGCCGATCGCCGGGTTGCCCCGGGCCGCCGCAGCCGCCATCAGCGGCGTCCTCTCCGGCGTGTAGACAATGTCGTAGACCACGGCGGTCCGTGGAAGCCTGGCGAGGTCGAGGACGAGCGGCTTCTGGCCGACCATGCCCTGGGTGGTGGCGTTCACCAGGAGGTTGGTGCCGTCCAGCGCCCGGGCGCGGTCGACCCAGTTGATCACGCGCACGCCGCCGCCGAGACCGGTCGCCAACTCCTCGGCCCGGGCAACGGTCCGGTTCGAAAGCCGGATCTCCGGTACCCCGGCGTCGATCAGGGCGGTCACCAGGGCGCGGGCCGCACCGCCGGCGCCGATCACCGCCGCCGGGCCCGCCCGCGCGTCGAACTCCGGAACCGAGGCCATGAGATGGCCCACGAACCCCGCGCCGTCGGTGTTGGCGCCGTAGAGGCTGCCGTCGCGGCGGATCATCACGGTGTTGACCGCGCCGACGCGCCGCGCCACGGGGTCGGCCTGGTCGACCGCCTTCAGCGCGGCCTCCTTGTGCGGGACCGTGATGTTGACGCCGGCGAAGCCGAGATGAGCGAGCACCCTGAGGCTCTGGGCGAAATGCTCCGGCGCGACCGGCAGCGGCACGTAGACGCCGTCGATGCGGTAGCGCTCGAGCCAAAAGTTGTGCAGCCTGGGCGAGAGCGAATGGGCGACGGGCCAGCCCATCACACCGGCCAGCCTGGCCCTGGCGGAGATCATCATTCCATCACCACGCCGTTGGCCCGAAGGAAATCGAGAAGGGCCAGCAAAGGCAGGCCGAGGATCGTGAAATAGCTGCCTTCGATCCGGCTGAAGAGCTGGACGCCGGTGCCTTCCAGGCGGTAGGCGCCGACCGAGGCAAGGATCTCGTCACCGGCAGTGTCGAGGTAACGGTCGAGAAAGGCATCGGTGAAATTCCGCATGGTGAGCCTGGGCGTTTCGATATGGTGCCAAATTCGCGTGCCGTCGCGGAAAATGCAAGCCGCGGTAGCGAGACCATGGGTCTTGCCGCGCAGCGCCGTCAGGGTTTCCCGCGCCCGGTCGCGGTTTTCGGGTTTGTCGAACCATACGCCCTCGAGGTCGAGGATCTGATCGGCGCCGATGACCAGCCGGCCGGCATGGCGGGGACTCAGGCGCGCGGCCTTCAAGCGCGCGAGCTCCAGGGCGCAGTCTTCCGCCCGCGCGCCGTCGGCCGCCATCGCCGCCTTGATCCCGGCCTCGTCGACCGCGGCGGGATCGGTGATGAAGGATACGCCCGAGGCTTCCAGAATCGCGCGCCGGGTGATGCTCGCCGAGGCGAGGACGACGCCTGGTCTCTCCTCCGCCATCACGCGTTCTGGATCACGAGGCGTCCGCCGCGGCGGCACGCTTGGCCTCGCGGTGCTCAAGCAGGCCGAGGATCGCCGCGGCGGTCTCCTCGATCGAGCGCCGGGTGACGTCGATCACCGGCCAGCCGTGTTCGACGTAGAAACGGTGGGCGTCGCGGACCTCGCGCTTGACCACCTCCGGGTCGGTGTAATCGGTGTCGTCCATCTGTTGCAGCGCCTTGAGGCGGGTCCTGCGGATTTGGACCAGCCGCTGCGGGTCCTTCGTGAGGCCGACGATCAACGGCCTCCTGGTGCGAACGAGGACGTCGGGCAGCGCCGTGCCCGGGACGAAGGGGATGTTGGCAGCCTTGATGCCCTGGTTGGCGAGATAGATGCAGGTCGGGGTCTTCGAGGTGCGCGAGACGCCGACCAGGATGACATCCGCCGCGCTGTAATCGATGACGCGCTGGCCGTCGTCGGTGGCGAGGGCGAAGTCCATGGCTTCGATGCGGTCGAAATATTCGGCATCGAGGCGATGCTGATGTCCAGGCCGGGCGCGGCTTTCGAGGCCGAGATAGGCTTTGAGCGCCATCATCACGGGATCGAGGACGGAGACGCAGGGCACCTTGAGGCGCCGACATTCGCTCTCGAGATAGTCACGGATGCCGGAGTTGACCAGGGTATAAAGGATCATGCCGGGATGGGTCTCTATCCCTTCGAGGACTAGACGCAGCTGGCGCTTGGTCCTGACCATGAACCAGTGATGCTCGACCTTGGGAACGTCTTCGAACTGCACCAGGCAGGCGCGGGTCAGCGACCGGATGGTTTCGCCGCTGGCATCCGATATCAGGTGGAAATGGTAGGTTTGCGGCTTGTCCATGTCTCCGGCCCTGGTTGGACCTCCGGCCTGCCTTGTGGATAGCCGCCAGTCTAACTCGATGACAAGATTTTCGGGAGCCTGGAAAACTCGCTCTTTATCCCCAGGGGTCCGAAAATCACTCACGTAAGCGATGTATTCATCCGCAGCGCAACGCACCGGGGGAAAACTTTATCAACAATCGGGAATAGCGGGGAGAACTCCGGATACGAGCATTTCATTCCCGTGATTCACATAATTGTCCCTCGGTCGGTGCCCGACACGACTGCGGTTATTTGACTCGGTCCCTCGTCTTGTCCCCCTCTTCCGGCAAAATCTCCGACCCTGCACGATCTCTGGATCATCGGAGCCGGCGGAATGATCCCCGATAATCATTGCCCCAACAACAACAACAACCTTTTCTTTTAAGGATTCTCTTTAAAGGGTAGAAAGGGCGCGGCGAACCGAGAGTATCCCTTCGATGACCAAACCCCTCCTTTGCGCCCTCAAAGGTGAGCCTACGGATCATGTTCCGATCTGGCTTATGCGCCAAGCAGGGCGTTACCTTCCCGAATACCGGGAGGTGAGGTCGAAGGCGCCTGATTTCCTTGGCTTCTGCTATAATCCGGAGCTTGCCGTCGAGGCGACCCTGCAGCCGGTCAGGCGCTTCGGGCTCGATGGTGCGATCATCTTCTCCGACATCTTGGTGATTCCCGATGCGTTGGGACAAAAGGTCGGGTTTGAGACGGGGCGCGGGCCGGTGCTTGAGGCGCTGGCTGATCCCGCGGCCGTCGCGGGATTGTCCGCGGAGGGGCTCGGCCAGCACCTCGCGCCGGTCTATCAGGCGATCGCCGAGGTTTCCGCCAATCTGCCCGACGAGGTGACCATGATCGGTTTTGCCGGGGCGCCGTGGACGATCGCGTCCTACATGGTAGAAGGGGGATCGTCGAAGGATTTCGCCAGGCTCAAGTCCTGGGCCTATGGTGCGCCGGAGGGTCTCAAAGCGCTCATCGATCTTCTCGTATCGGCGATCGCCGAGCACCTTTCGGCCGAGATCGATGCCGGGGCCGAGGCGGTGCAGATCTTCGACAGCTGGGCGGGCGTGCTTCCCGAGGATGCGTTCGAGGCCTGGTGCGTCAAGCCGATCCAGGACATCGTCTCCCGCGTCAAGGCCCGGCATCCCGCAACTCCCGTGATCGTCTTTCCGAACCGTGCCGGTTTCTTCTACCAGAGGATCGCCGAGGCTTCCGGCGCCGATGCCGTCTCCATCGATGCCATGGTGCCTCTTTCCTACGCGCGTGACGTGCTGCAGACGACAGTCTGCGTGCAGGGCAACCTCGATCCCCTGATGCTGGTCGAGGGCGGGCGGCCGATGATCGACGCCGCAGGGAAGATCCTCGATGCCCTGGCGCCGGGATCTTTCGTCTTCAACCTGGGGCACGGGGTCATGCCGCAGACGCCGCCCGAGAACGTCGCGCGCCTCGTCGAGGAGGTCCACGATTGGCGGGGCTAGGGCGTGTCTCCGTGGTCCTGTTCAATCTCGGCGGCCCGGACAGCCTGCAAGCGGTTGGGCCGTTCCTGTTCAACCTGTTCCGGGATCCCGCCATCATCGCACTGCCCAACCCGCTGCGCTGGATGATCGCGAAGCTGATCTCAAGACGCAGGGCCCCTCTCGCGCGTGGGATCTACCGCGAAATGGGCGGTGCGTCGCCGATCCTGGAAGAGACCCAGGTGCAGGCCGCCGCCCTTTCGAAATGCCTTAGGACCGCGCACCCGGCGACGGAATGGCAGGTCGAGATCGCGATGCGCTACTGGCATCCCTTCGGCCACGAGACGGTGGGCCGAGTGGCCTCCTTCGATCCTGAGAGGATCGTGCTGCTGCCGCTCTATCCCCAGTACTCGACCACGACGACCGGCTCCTCGGCCAAGGACTGGCAGAGGGCGGCGGCGGCATGCGGCCTCGGTAAGCCGACGCGCCTGATCTGCTGCTACCCCGATCAGCCGGACTTCATCGCCGCACAGGTCGGGCTGATCGCCAAGGGCATAGAGGGCGCGCGCCGGGACGCGAACGGGGCCCCCCTCCGATTGCTGCTCTCCGCCCACGGCCTGCCGAGGAAGGTCATCGCCAAGGGCGATCCTTACCAGTGGCAGGTGGAGCGGACCGTCGCGGCCATCACCCGTGGACTCGAGGCGCGAGGCGCGGTCGGGACGGATATGGATGTCGTCACCTGCTATCAGAGCCGCGTCGGCCCGCTGGAATGGATTGGACCGGCGACCGAGGACGAGGTGAAGCGCGCGGGCGCGGACGGCCGCGCCCTCGTGATCGCCCCCATCGCGTTCGTGTCCGAACATTCGGAAACCCTCGTCGAGCTCGACATCGAATACGCGAACCTCGCGCGGTCCGCGGGCGTGCCGGCCTTTGTCCGGGTACCGGCGCTGGGGGCCGATCCCGCCTTCATCGCCGGCCTGGCCGGACTCGTCACATCGGCGCTCCGCGGGGACGAGGGGCCCGCGATCACGACGGGCCTCGCGGACGCGGACGCGTGCGCCGCGGGTTTTTCCCGCTGTCCGCTTGCCGGCGGGGCGGGAGGCTGAACCCTACTGAGGAGGCAACCATGGGCGATGTTCTGCTTTCCCTGCAGCCCTGGATCAAGGCGCTTCACATCATCGCCGTCATCGCCTGGATGGCGGGACTGCTGTATCTGCCGCGCCTGTTCGTCTATCACGCTGGCGCCGCGGTCGGCTCGGGCCGGTCGGAAATGCTCAAGATCATGGAGCGCAGGCTGCTCCGCGCCATCATGAACCCGGCGATGATCGCCGTCTTCCTGTTCGGAGGACTGCTGATCGTGACGCCGGGTTTCCTCGACCAGGGGCTCTACTGGTGGCATGCGAAACTCGTCTTGGTGCTGGCGATGGCGGTGCTCCACATGATGATGGGGGCGTGGCGCAAGGCCTTCGAGGAGGACCGCAACACGCGCAGCGCCCGGTTCTTCCGCATCGCCAACGAGGTGCCGACGGCGCTGATGATCCTGATCGTCATCCTTGCCGTGGTTCGCCCATTCTGACCAGGAGCTTCGGAGCCGGAGGCAAAGTTGAAAATTAACAAAACCTTAATCACATTAGGTGTTTGACTTGGCTCTTGCTTTTCTGTAAAGAGGTCTCATCTATAAGAACGCGCGGCGCAGCGCGTATTCCCTGTATCGAAAAAAAAACGTTTCAAAGTCCCAAGAAACGTGCACCCGAAAGCGGCCGAGACCGCCCAAGGCTTTCCTTCCCATATCGCGCGCCGCGCCATTCCCAAAAACAATCACCTTTCCCAGACGCCATGAATCTCCAAGAGCTTAAACAGAAATCGCCCGCCGACCTCCTTGCGTTCGCCGAGGAGCTCGCGATCGAGAATGCTTCGACGCTGCGCAAGCAGGACATGATGTTCGCGATCCTCAAGTCGCTTGCGGACAGCGACACCCCGATATCCGGGACCGGCGTGCTGGAAATCCTCCAGGACGGGTTCGGCTTCCTGCGCGCGCCGGAAGCCAACTATCTGCCGGGTCCCGACGATATCTACGTCTCGCCCTCCCAGGTGCGGCGCTTCGGCCTGCGCACCGGCGACACGGTGGAAGGCCAGATCCGGGCGCCCAAGGACGGCGAGCGGTATTTCGCGCTGCTCAAGGTCTCGAAGATCAACTTCAGCGATCCCGAGGATGTGCGCCACCGCATCAATTTCGACAACCTGACGCCGCTCTATCCCGACGAACGTCTGACGATGGAGATTCATGATCCCACGGTGAAGGACTTCACCTCGCGGGTGGTCGACCTGATCAGTCCCCAGGGCAAAGGGCAGCGGGCGCTGATCGTGGCCCCGCCCCGGACCGGCAAGACCATGATGCTGCAGAACGTCGCCCACTCCATCGCCGCCAACCATCCGGAATGCTACCTCTTGGTGCTGCTGATCGACGAGCGGCCCGAGGAAGTCACCGACATGGCGCGCACGGTGAAGGGCGAGGTGGTGAGCTCCACCTTCGATGAGCCGGCGAGCCGCCATGTCCAGGTCGCCGAGATGGTGATCGAGAAGGCCAAGCGCCTGGTCGAGCACAAGCGCGACGTGGTGATCCTGCTCGACTCCATCACCCGCCTCGCGCGCGCCTACAACACGGTGGTGCCGTCGTCCGGCAAGGTGCTGACCGGCGGTGTGGACGCCAATGCGCTGCAGCGTCCGAAACGCTTCTTCGGCGCCGCCCGCAACATCGAGGAAGGCGGCTCTCTCACCATCATCGCCACCGCGCTGATCGATACCGGCTCGCGCATGGACGAGGTCATCTTCGAGGAGTTCAAGGGCACCGGCAACTCCGAGATCATCCTCGACCGCAAGCTGTCGGACAAGCGCACCTTCCCGGCCATCGACATCACCAAGTCGGGCACCCGCAAGGAGGAGCTGCTGGTCGACCAGGCGACGCTTTCCAAGATGTGGGTGCTCCGGCGCATCCTCACCCCCATGGGCGTCACCGACGCCATGGAGTTCCTGATCGACAAGATGAAATCGTCGAAGAGCAACGCCGAATTCTTCGAGTCGATGAACACCTGAACCTGCCCTTGCCGGCCGGCGGCGGCGCTCCCATGTAGGTAGAGTGGCCGCTGGAGGCGTGCGCTGAGGCGAAGGGGGATACCGCCATGCTCGAAATGGATCCGGCGAAAGTGTGCTTCGTCATAATCAAGGCTCGGGAATTCCACGTCAAGGTGGAGGTCGAGAACCCCGTCGAGTCCGACAACCCGGAGGTTGCCTCCGATGCCGTCGACGACGGGTTCCGCGCGATCCTCGAGGACTACGCCTCCGATGCGACCTATCAGGAACTGAAGGATTTCCTCGACGGGTTCAACCGCGACGAACGGGTGGAGCTCCTCGCCCTGATGTGGCTCGGCCGCGGCGATTATTCCGTGGACGAATGGGAGCAGGCCCGGTCCGATGCCGCCGATGCCGCCAACAAACTCGAAACCAATTACCTGATCGGCACGCCCCTGATCGCCGATTACCTGGAAGAGGCGCTGAATCAGCTCGACTATTCCTGCGAGGACTACGAGCGCGACCACCTGTGAGGCCGAGCGGCGGCCCTCGCCGGTCGCCGCGGGCTTGCCCCTTCAGGGGATCAGGATGGTCGAGCCCGTGGTCTTGCGCGCCTCGAGGTCGCGATGCGCCCGGGCGGCCTCGGCCAGCGGGTAACGCTGGTTGATCTCTATCCTGACAGCGCCGCTCGCCACCACGTCGAAGAGGTCCTTGGCGGTCTCCTCGAGATCGGCCCGGGCGGCGATGTAATGGGCGAGCACCGGGCGGGTCACGAACAGGGATCCCCGGCGCATGAGGTCGAGCACGGTGAACGCCGGCGCCGGGCCCGAGGCGTTGCCGAAGCTCACCATGAGGCCGAGCGGGCTCAGGCAGTCGAGCGAGCCTTCCCAGGTGTCCTTGCCGACCGAATCGTAGACCACCGGCACACCCTTGCCGCACGTGATCTCCTTCACGCGGCCGAGGAAATTCTCTTTCGTATAGATGATGGCGTGGTCACAGCCATGGGCGCGGGCGAGCGCCGCCTTCTCCTCGCTCGAGACCGTGCCGATCACGGTGGCGCCGAGATGCTTGGCCCATTGGCAGAAGATCAGCCCGACGCCGCCTGCCGCGGCGTGGATCAGCACGGTCTCGCCGGGCTCCACCCGGTGGGTGCGGCGCAGGAGGTAGCGGGTGGTCATGCCCTGGAGCATCATGGCGGCGGCCTGCTCGTCGGAGACGCCGGCCGGCAGCGCGACCAGCCGGTCCGCGGCCATCACCCGGAGCTCGCAATAGGAGCCTATCCCCCCGCCATAGGCGATGCGGTCGCCGGGCTTGAGGGCGGCGACGCCCTCGCCCACCTCCTCGACGACGCCGGCGCCCTCGACGCCGAGGGTGTGCGGCAGCTCGGGCAGCTTGTAGAGGCCCGAGCGGTGATAGGTGTCGATGAAGTTGAGCCCGATGGCGGTGTGGCGGATCAGCGCCTCGCCGGGTCCGGGGCGGCCGGGATCGACCTCGTCGAGGCTGAGCGCCTCCGGCCCGCCGTAGTCGTGGATGCGGATCGCCTTTGCCATGTCGCGGGGCCCGCCTATTTCAGGTTCTGGGCCAGGAAGGCGGCGGTGCGGTCGTTGGCCGCATTCGCCGCCTCGGCGTTGTAGTTGGCGCCGCCCGCGCGCGCGAAGGCATGATCGACCCCGGGATAGGCGTGGATCGTGACATGGGGGTTGGGGCCCAAAGCCTCCCTGATCTTCGCCTGCGATTCCGGCGGGCAGAAGCCGTCGCCCTCGGCGATATGCAGCATCAGGGGCTGCTTGATGTTGGCCGCGAGCTCGAGCGAATCCTCGATCTGCACCGGGTAGTAGCCGACCGAGGCGTCGGTTTCGGTGAAGCAGGAAGAGGCGTAGGCGAGCGAGCCGCCCAGGCAGTAGCCGACGGTGCCGACCTTGCCGCTGCAGGCGGCGTGTCCGCGTAAGGCGGCGATGGTGGCGCCGATGTCCCCCACCCCCTTCTCGAAATTGGGCAGGAAGGCGTTCATCAGCTGAAACGCGCGGTCCCATTCCTCCTGGGACTTGTCGGTCAGCTGGACGCCCGGCTCGATGCGCCAGAAGAGATCGGGGCAGGCCGCGACGTAGCCGGCGGCGGCGAAGCCGTCGCAGAGGTCGCGCATTACCTGGTTCACCCCAAAAATCTCCTGGAGGACGACGATGCCGGGGGCGGATCCCGCGTCGGGGGTCGCGACATAGGCGGAGAAATTGCCGCCGTCGGCGGCGTCGATGGTGATTTCGGCCATGGGATCCCCCTGAGAATTGCCGTTTCGGTCCGTTTTAGCCGCTCGGGCTGTTGCCTTCAAGGCGCAGCAGCGCCGCCTTGGCGGCGATCCCGCCGCGCCCGGAATAGCCGTGAAGCCTGGCGCCCGCGCCCAGCACCCGGTGGCAGGGCACGATGATCGGCAGGGGATTGGCGCCCGCGGCACGGCCGACGGCACGGGCGCCGGTGCCGAGCCTTGCTGCGAGCGCGCCGTAGGTTTCGTGGGCGCCGAAGGGGATCTCGGCGATGGCGTGCCAGACCCGGGCATGGAACGGCGTCCCCTGCGGGGCAAGCGGCAGGTCGAAGGAGCGGGCGCGGCCCGCGAAATAGGCGGCGATTTGGCGCGCGGCCTCGGTGAGGAGCGGAGAAATTGGTTCGATCGGCGTCTCGCCTGGGTCGGCCCAGTCGAGCGCCGCGAGGGCGTCTGCGCGCGCGGTGAGGGTGAGCGGCCCGATCGGGCTCTCGACCGTGAGGAAAGAGGTCTCCGGCATGGCCCCGTCAGGCTCGCCCAAGCGCCGCCTTCAGCTCCTGCGGCGCGGTCAGAGGCAGCGAGCAGACCGGGCCGGTGCAGACATAGGCGGTCGCCCGGCCCTCGAGCTGGGTCTTGCCCTCCGCCGGGTGGCCCGCGGGCAGGGCGGCATCGGGGGCGATGTGCTGCAGCACCAGATTGGGTTGCGGGCTGGTGCGCGCGGCATGAAGCAGCGCCTCGGTCTCGGGCGTGTCCGGCGCGCCGATCACCACGGTCTGGACCGCGCGGGCGAGGAGCTCGGATTCGTTGATCAGGGTGGCCAGGGCGAAGGCCTCGCGCTCAAGCGCCCCGGAGAAGGCGCGGATGACCTCCTCGGCACGGCTGCGGTAGGTATCTTCGCCGGTGAGCAGCCAGAGCCGGGCGAACACCCCCACCATCAACCCGTTGCCCGATGGCGTCGGTCCGTCATGGGCCGAGCGGGTGCGGACGATGAGCCCGGGGGCGTCGTCGGCGGTGAAATAGAAGCCCCCGTTCTCGTCCCGGTAATGGGCATCCAGCGTCGCGGCGAGGGCGCTCGCGTCCTCGAGGTATTTGCCATCGCCCGAGGCTTGGTGAAGCGCCAGCGCGGCCCGGGCCATGGCGGCGTAATCGTCCAGCGTTGCCATGGCGCCCGGCTTGCCCGCGCAATAGCTGTGGACGAGACGCAGGCCATCGCCGTGAGAGCCTTTGGAACTCGCCATGGTTGTGCTGATGAAATCATAGGCGCGGACCGCCGCGTCGAGCCAGTCGCCACGGCCGAGGGCGGCGCCGGCCCTGGCGAGGGCGGCGATGGCAAGCCCGTTCCAGTCGGCCAGCACCTTGTCGTCGCGCCCGGGGCGCACGCGCTTTTCGCGCAGGGCGAGCAGGCGGGCCCGCGCCTCGGCGAGGCGGCGCTCGGCCGCTTCGTCCTGAAGCTCAGGGTTTCCAAGGCGGTTGAGGATGGTCCTGCCTTCCCAGTTGCCCGAGGCGTGCACGCCGTAGGCCTTGGAGAAGGCCTCGGCGCCGGCGCCGAGCGCGGCCTCGATCTCGGCCGCGTCCCAGACGTAGAAGCGTCCCTCCTCGCCCTCGCTGTCGGCGTCCAGGGTGGCGGCGAAGGCACCGCCCTCGGCCGTCATCTCCCGGATCATCCAGTCCGCGGTCTCGGAAATGCGCTCCTGAAACAACCGGGAGTCGAACGCGGAATGCGCGAGGAGAAGAACGTCGATCAACTGGGAATTATCGTAGAGCATCTTTTCGAAATGCGGCACCAGCCACAGCGCGTCGGTCGAATAGCGGGCGTAGCCGCCGCCCAGGTGATCGTAGATGCCGCCCTGGGACATCTGGCGCAGGGCGAACTTGACCGCGTCTCCCATCTTCCGGTTGCCGGTGCGCAAGTGCGCGCGCAGCACCAGGTCGAGGGCGGGGACGTGCGGGAACTTGGGCGCCCGGCCGATGCCGCCGTGGACGGGATCGAACTCCTTGAGGAGATGCTCGGCGAGGCGCTCGGCGAGGCCGTCGGGGATCAGGCCACCGGTCTCGGCCCGAGCGGTCTTTTCGAGCGCCTCGGTCATCACAGCGACGTTCTTCTTGATCAGGTCGGCCTGTTCCCTCCAGACCTCGGCGACCTTGTCGAGCACGGTGCGGAAGGCGGGCCGGCCGAGCATGGGCCTGGGCGGGAAATAGGTGCCGCCCCAGAACGGCGCGCCCTTGGGGGTGAGGAACATGGTGAGCGGCCAGCCGCCGTGCTCGCCCAAGAGCGCGAGCGCCGTCTGGTAGATGCCGTCGATGTCCGGGCGCTCCTCGCGGTCGACCTTGATGTTGATGAAGAGCCGGTTCATCAGCTCCGCGATCTGCGGGTCCTCGAAGCTCTCATGGGCCATCACGTGGCACCAGTGGCAGGCGGCGTAGCCGACGGAGAGGAGGATCGGCTTGTTCTCCGCCCTCGCCGCCTCGAAGGCCGAGGGGCCCCAGGCCTGCCAGTGCACGGGGTTGTCCGCGTGCTGCAGGAGATAGGGGCTGGTTTCCTGGCTCAGGGCGTTTTTCATGGGCCTCGGGATCGGGCCGGGCGCGGGCGGAGATGGCCCTGGCGCCGGGGCCGGGAAAAGTGATAAGCGGTGAACCGCGCCGAGTGTGCGGTGCCCGACACGGACAAACAACCCCAATTTCCGTGGGTTCGTTCGGCCGGAGCGCGCGCCTGGGGCGGAGAAACGGCGGTAAAGACAGGTTTCAGGGCGGTCTGAGGAGGCGATGACGACGGGCGGGACGATCTATGCCTTGGCCTCGGCGCCGGGCGCCGCGGGGGTCGCGGTCATCCGCGTTTCCGGTCCGGCGGCGGGCAAGGTGCTCGAGGCACTCACCCGCGCCCCCCTGCCGGCGCCGCGGCGGGCGGTGCATACGCGTATGTTCGCCCCGGATTCGGCCGAGAAAGGGGGAAAAGATCCCGATCTGCCGATCGATGACGGGTTGGTGCTCTGGTTCCCAGGGCCGGGGAGCTTCACCGGAGAGGATGTGGCCGAGCTCCATATCCACGGCGGGCGCGCCTGCCTGGAGGCGGTTTTCGCCGCCCTGGCGGCGGTTCCCGGCCTGAGGCCGGCGGAGCCCGGCGAATTCACCCGCCGCGCCTTCGAGAACGCCAAGATGGACCTCACCCGGGCCGAGGCGCTCGCGGACCTCGTCGCGGCCGAGACCGAGGCCCAGCGCCGCCAGGCCATGGGCCAGTTTCTGGGAGGCCTGGCCGAGCTCTACGACCGCTGGCGGGCGCAGGTCATCGCGGTGAGCGGGGAGCTCGAGGCGGCGATCGATTTCTCCGACGAGGAGCTGCCCGAGGGCCTGGTGGCGGGCGTTTTCCCTAAGATCGCGGGGCTCAGGGCCGAGATCGCCGGCCATCTCGCCGACGATCGGCGGGGCGAGCGCCTGCGCGAGGGGCTGAGCGCGGTGATCCTCGGCGCGCCCAACGTCGGGAAGTCGAGCCTGCTGAACAAGCTGGCGGGGCGGGAGGCGGCGATTGTCGCGGAAACCGCGGGCACCACCCGGGACGTGATCGAGGTGCATCTCGACCTCGGCGGGCTGCCGGTCTCCGTGGCCGACACGGCGGGGCTGCGCGAGGGGGCGGAAGCCGTGGAGAGGGAAGGCATCCGCCGCGCCCGCGCCCGGGCCGCCACGGCGGACCTCAAGATCCTGGTCTTCGACGCCGCCACCTGGCCGGACCTCGATGCCGGGACCGCGGCCCTGGTCGACGGCGCGAGCCTCCTCGTTCTCAACAAGGTGGATCTCAGGGACCCCAGAAAAGATGCATCTCAAATGCTCTATGTAGGGATAAAAGGGGAACAGAGGCCTATATATAGTGTCTCTGCCAAGACCGGATCGGGACTGACCGAGGCGCTCGGCGCGCTCGAAGAGATGGCGCGGGCGCGGATCGGTCCGGTGGGCTCGGCCCCGCTGACGCGCGCCCGGCACCGCGCGGCGCTGGCGGAGGCGCTCGAGGCGCTCGAGCGCACGGCGCCCGACAAGGCGATCGAGCTCAATGCCGAGGACCTCCGCCTCGCCGCCCGGGTGCTCGGGCGGATCACCGGACGCATCGATGTCGAGGATGTCCTCGACCACATCTTCCGCGAATTCTGCATCGGCAAGTGAGGCAGCGGTGTTTCACGTGAAACATGCCTTGAAATGCTTTGACAGGGCGCCGCGCCCGGGTAAAGTCTCGCGCCCATGAATGACGCGGCCTCGAGCTTCGATGTGATCGTGATCGGCGGCGGCCACGCGGGCTGCGAGGCGGCGGCCGCGGCCGCGCGCATGGGCGCGGCGACCCTCCTCGTCACCCATCGCACCGACACCATCGGTGAGATGTCGTGCAACCCGGCGATAGGCGGGCTCGGCAAGGGCCATCTGGTGCGCGAGATCGACGCGCTGGACGGCGTCATGGGCCGGGCCATCGATCGCGCCGGCATCCAGTTCCGGGTGCTCAACCGTTCCAAGGGACCGGCGGTGCGCGGGCCCCGCGCCCAGGCGGATCGTCGCCTCTACAAGACGGCCATGCAGGGGATCCTCAAGGAACAGGAAGGGCTCACGATCCGCGCGCACGCGGTGGAGGACCTGATCCTCGACGCGGCGGGTCGGGTCGGCGGGATCGTGACGGCGACGGGCGGGGAGATCCGCGGCGGCGCCGTGATCCTCACCACCGGCACGTTCCTCCGCGGCCTGATCCATATCGGGACGCGCACCACCCCGGCGGGTCGGGTCGGCGAGGCGCCGGCGCTCGGACTCTCGGACACCCTGGGCCGGCTCGGTTTCCTCCTCGGCCGCCTCAAGACCGGCACCCCGCCCAGGCTCGACGGGCGCACCATCGACTGGCGCGGCCTCCCGGTCCAGCCGGGGGATGAGCCGCCCGAGCCGTTCTCCACCCTGACCGCGCATATCACCACGCCCCAGGTGCCCTGCCACATCACCGCGACGACACCGGCGAGCCACGACCTGATCCGCGCCAATCTCGACCGGGCGCCGCTCTATTCCGGGCAGATCACCGGCACGGGGCCGCGCTACTGCCCGTCGATCGAGGACAAGGTGGTGCGCTTCGCCGGGCGGGACCGCCACCAGATCTTCCTCGAGCCCGAAGGGCTCGACGATCCCACGGTCTATCCCAACGGGATTTCCACCTCGCTGCCCGAGGACGTCCAACGCGCGCTCCTCAAGACCATCCCGGGGCTCGAGCCTGCCGTCATGCTGCGTCCGGGCTATGCCATCGAATACGACTATGTCGATCCCCGGGAGCTCGGCCCGGGGCTGGAGACCGAGAAGATCCCCGGCCTCTTCCTCGCCGGGCAGATCAACGGCACCACGGGCTACGAGGAGGCCGCCGCCCAGGGACTGATAGCCGGCATCAACGCCGCGCTCGCCGCCGCTGCCGGGCCGCGGTGCCGGCGCGCGGGGGAGGACGGCGGGGTGGGGACCTTCCCGGGCCTGCGCCTCGACCGCGCCGATGCCTATATCGGCGTGATGATCGACGACCTGGTGACCCGCGGCGTCACCGAACCCTACCGCATGTTCACCTCGCGGGCGGAATACCGCCTGCTGCTCCGGGCGGACAACGCCGATCAGCGCCTGACGGAGAAGGGGATCGGTCTCGGCTGCGTCGGCCCGGCGCGCCGCGCCGCCTGGCGCCGCAAGTCCCGCGCCCTCGAAGAGGCGGAAAGACTGACGCAATCCCTGGAGGCCACGCCTCGGGAACTCGCGAGACACGGCATCAGGACCGCTGATGACGGCGTCCGCCGCAGCGCCCGGCGCCTGCTCGCCCATGGCGAGATCGGCGTCGACCGGCTCGCCGCCCTGTGGCCGGAGCTCAAGGCCATCGACCCCGCCATCGCCCGTCAGGTCGAGATCGACGCGCGCTACGCCGTCTATCTCGAGCGCCAGGCGGCCGATATCGCCGCCTTCCGGCGGGACGAGGCGCTGGCGATCCCCGCGTCACTCGATTTCGCGACGGTCGGCGGCCTCTCCAACGAGGTGCGGGAAAAGCTCGCCGCGGTGCGCCCGGCGACCCTGGGCCAGGCCGCCCGCATCCCCGGCATGACGCCGGCCGCCCTCACCGCGCTGCTCGGCCACGTGCGCCGCGCGGCCAAGGCGGATGGCCCGCCGCCGGCCTCCGCCTCGGCGTGACGGGACGGGATGGCGCCGCAAGCCGAGACGCCCTTCGATCCCGCGGCCTTCCTTCGCGACGGCGATGTTTCACGTGAAACTCGCGCCGCGTTCGACACCTTCGAGGCCACGCTGCGCGCCTGGCAGAAGGCCGTGAACCTGGTGGGCGCCGGGACCCTCGACGACGTCTGGAACCGCCATTTCCTCGATTCCGCGCAGATCGTGCCGCTCATCCCGCCGCGGGGCGACGGCCGCCCGCCGGTGATCCTGGACGTCGGCAGCGGCGCCGGTTTTCCCGGCCTGGTGCTGGCCATCCTCGCGGCGACGGGGGCGGTGCCGCCGCCCGGTTTCGAGGTCCACTTGGTCGAGGCCAACACCCGAAAATGCGCCTTCCTGAAGGAAGTCTCGCGCCTCACCGGGGCGGGCGCCGTGGTGCATCAATGCCGGGTTGAATCGCTGCCCCCCTTTCCCGTCGACGTGATCACCGCGCGGGGCTGCGCGCCCCTGCTCAGACTACTCGATTTAGTAGAGGGATTTTTGACGTACCCCAATATTTTCCCAGTTTGTGTGTTTTTGAAGGGTAAAAACGCGCGAGAAGAATTGACCCTTGCGTTGAAAAAGTGGAAAATGCGGCCTGAATTTTTCACCAGCATGACCGGGAACCATGGGGTCGTGCTCCGTTTGAAGGATGTCGAGCGTGTCTAGTCCCGGTGCCGTGATCACCCCGCCTCGCGCCGCCAAGACCCAGATTCCCGACGCTTCGGCCCAGATGCGGCCGGCCTCGGGCGCGCACGGGTCGCCGCGGATCCTCATCATCGCCAACCAGAAGGGGGGCGTCGGCAAGACCACCACCGCCATCAACCTGGCGACGGCGCTGGCGGCCATCGGCCGCCGGGTCCTGGTCATCGACCTCGATCCCCAGGGCAACGCGTCGACCGGCCTCGGCATCCCACCGAGCAGCCGCGGCCGGGGCACCTACGATATCCTGCTCGGCGAGGCGAAGGTCTCGGAAGCCATCGTGCGGACGGCGGTGCCGGGCCTCGACGTGGTGCCGAGCACGGTGGACCTCGCCGGTGCCGAGCTCGATCTGATCGACATGGAGCGACGGGAATACCGCCTCAGGGACGCGCTCAAGGCGTCGCTGCCGGCCTATGACTACATCCTCGTCGACTGCCCGCCCTCGCTCAACCTGCTCACCCTGAACGGCCTGGTGGCCGCCCAGGCGGTGCTGGTGCCGCTGCAGTGCGAATTCTTCGCCCTGGAGGGGCTGACCCATCTCTTGAAGACGCTCGACCGCGTCCGGCAGAAGCTCAACCCCGGCCTTGAACTCCAAGGCGTCGTATTGACCATGGCCGATGCCCGCAACAACCTGACCAACATGGTCGACGCCGACGTCCGCCAGTTCCTCGGCGACAAGGTCTACAAGACCGTCATCCCGCGCAACGTCCGGGTGTCCGAGGCGCCGTCCCACGGCAAGCCGGTGCTGCTTTACGATTTCAGGTGCGCGGGCTCCCAGGCCTATATCCGGCTCGCCCGGGAGATCTTGAACCGCGAGCGCCAAGAGGACTGCGTGGCATGACCGACGATATCCCCCACACCCACCACGAAAAGCGCAATCTCGGGCGCGGCCTCGCGGCCCTGCTCGGCGAGAGCGAGGGGGAGTACGGCGCCCTGCAAAAAACCGGGGGCAGCCGCACCCTGGCGGTCGGCAAGCTGATTCCCGGTCCCGTTCAGCCGCGGCGCAACTTCGATGACGAGGCGCTGCAGGCCCTCGTCGAATCGGTGCGCGAGAAGGGGGTTCTGCAGCCCCTCCTGGTGAGGCGCGCGGCGGGCGATGGCGAGCGCTACGAGATCATCGCCGGCGAGCGCCGCTGGCGTGCCGCCCAGCTCGCCGGGCTGCACGAGGTCCCGGTGGTGGTGCGGGACATGAACGACTCGGAAGCGCTCGAGGTGGCGCTGGTGGAAAACATACAGCGCCAGGACCTGACGGCGCTGGAGGAGGCGGAGGGCTACAGGCGGCTGATGGACGACTTCGCCCATAGCCAGGGGGACCTCGCCCGCGCCGTCGGCAAGAGCCGGTCGCACGTCGCCAACATGATGCGGCTGCTCAGCCTGCCGGAGCCGGTCAAGCAGATGCTCGACGAGGGCAGCCTCAGCGCCGGGCACGCCCGGGCGCTCATCGGCGCCGACGATCCGGTGTCGCTCGCCCGCGCCGTGGTGCGCAAGGGCCTCAACGTGCGCCAGACCGAACGCCTGGTGGCCAGGGCCGGGAAGAGCCTGTCGGGCAAGGGCATGGCCAAGATCAAGGCCAGGCTTCAGAAGGATTCCAATACGCTGGCGCTCGAACGCGATCTGTCCGTGATCCTCGGCCTCGCCGTCACCATCAACCTCAAGGGCGAGGCGGGGGACATCTCGATCCATTTCGACGCGCTCGAGCAGCTCGATGACGTGCTGCGCCGGCTGAAGCGCCCGCCGGCCGTCACAGATCCCTTATAACTTATTGAATATTAAGGCTTATCAAGCGCGCCGCCCATGCCGGGCGGCGCCGGCGATCTGCATCAGCACGCGCTGGCATATGAGCCGGTCGGGCTGTCCCGTGGTCTTGGTTCCGAGCTCCGCCTCGGTCAGGAGGTCGAGCGCCGTGGACAGCCGGTCAACGCTCCAGACCCGCGCCTGGGCGCGGAAGCGGTCGGCCTGCTTGAAGAAGACCGGCGGCCTGAGGCCCTTCACCGCCGCGTCCAGGGTCATGCCCGCGGCGACCTGGCCGGCCACCAGGTGCAGGCGCTGCATGTGGCGCTGGGCCGCGCGCAGGACGGTGACGGGACTGGCGCCCTCCTGGAAGGCGCGGGTGAGCGCCCGGTCTAGGGCCTGGCTGTCGCCGCCGCCCGCGGCATAGACCGCGTCCTCGAGCTCGTGGGCGGCGGCGTCGCCGACCACGGCCCGGCAATCCTCGAGCGTCACCGTCTTGGCCCCGGTGCAATAGAGGGCGAGCTTCTCGATCTCGCTCAGGGTGACGCCGCGATCGGCGCCGAGCGTGCGCGAGAGCCAGGCGAGGCCGTCAGCGGAAGCCTTAAGCCTATGTTTTTCCAGAGATTTTTCGATCAGGCGCTCGAGCCCGCCCCCCTCATCGGGGTAGCAGGCGATGGCGGCGGCGGCATCCTCGCCCTCGAACAGGCGCCTCAGCGACGATCGCGGCGCGAGCTCCCCCGCCTCGACGACGAGGAGCGAGGGCGCGGGCCCCTGCCCGGCGGCGAGTGCCTCCAACGCGCCAGCCACCGCCTTGCTCGCCGCGTCGCCGGCGCCCCGCAGCCGCACCACGCGCCGCCCGCCCCCGAAGGCGAGCGCCGCCGCCTCGTCGGCGAGCCGCGCGGGATCGTCGCGGAGCTCCGTCGCGCTCAATTCCGCGATCAGGAACGGGTCGTCCACCGTGCCTGCCACCGCCTGGGTGAGCGCCCGGGCGCGTTCGCGGACAAGCCCGGAATCCGGGCCGTAGAGCAGAACCCCGTGGCAGTCCTCGCCGAGGCTGGAAAGGAAGGCCTCCGCCCGGGCCGGGGCGACCTTCATCGCCCGCCGGGCCGCCTCGGATGGGTGCGCGGGCCCGTCATTGGACGGGCCCCGCCTGCTGCTGCGCGAGGAACAGCGCCACCCGGTTCTTGATGTTGTCCCCGAGCTCGCGCGTCGCCCGGCGCTCGGCATCGGCGCGGGAGGCGACCGTGCCGAAGCGGGATTCCAGGATATTGTAGCTGATGGTGATGACCGAGCGGCCCTTGAACACCGCCTTGTTCGTTTCCAGCCGGCGCAGCTCGAAATTGGCCTCGAGCGTCAGGTTGGCCCGGGTCGCGGTCTCGTCCTTGCGGATGCCGAGCCTCTGGGTGGTTTCGACCAGGTCGATGGCGAGCAGCCAGACCCCGCTCCTCGCCTTGCCGCGCGGATGCATGGCCTTGCTGAGCCGGATATGGAGCAGCTGGCCGATGCGGTCCCTGAGCGGCGCGATGCGCACCTGGGCAAGCTCCTCCGCGCTGACCGCCGATGCGTGGCTGCCGTAGAGCGGCCGGAAGCCACAGCCCGCCAGCGCCGCCAGCGCCGCCACAAGGGCCGCCGCGGCGAGCGCGCCGAGGGCCCTAGGCCACGACATTGATCACCCTGTTCGGTACCACGATGACCTTGCGCACGGACTTGCCGGCCAGCGCCGCCTGGACGTTGGCGAGCGCGAGCGCCGCGTCCTCGGCGGCGGCCCGGTCGGCGTCGGGCGGCAGGTCCAGCGTGCCCCGCAGCTTGCCGTTGACCTGGACCGCGACGGTGACGCTCTCCTCCGCCACCAGGGCGGGGTCGGGGCCGGGCCAGGCGACCGCGGTCAGCGGCACCTCGTGGCCCAAGAGCGCCCAGAGTTCCTCCGCGACATGGGGGACGAAGGGACCCGCCAGGCGGACCAGGGTCTCGAGCCCCTCGCGCCGGACCCAGCGCGAGGCCTCGTCGCCGCCCTCGAGGCCGGCGATCAGGTTGGAGAGCTCCCGGATGCGGGCGATGGCGCGGTTGAAATGCAGGCGGTCGAGGTCGGCCGTGGTGTCGGTGATCGCCCTGTGGATGGCCCGGCGCGCCTCGAGGATCCCGGCATCCGCGCCCTCCGGCCGCGCGCCCGCGGGCACCTCGGCCCCGAGCGGCGAAACCTCCGATTCCGTGACCATGCGCCACAGCCGGTTGAGGTAACGCCAGGCGCCGTCGACGCCGGCTTCGGTCCAGTCGAGGTCGCGCTCGGGCGGCGAATCCGAGACGATGAAGAGCCGCATGGTATCGGCGCCGTAGGCTTCGATGATGGTTTCCGGGTCGACCACGTTCTTGTGGGACTTCGACATCTTTTCCGACCGCCCGACGGTGACGGCGCTGCCGTCGGCCGCCTTGATCACGCGGTCCGGGCCCTCGCGCCGGGTCTCCTCGGGGAACAGCCAGCGCCCGCCGGCGTCGCGATAGGTCTCGTGGCATACCATGCCCTGGGTGAGCAAGCCCTTGAACGGCTCCTTGATGTCGAGATAGCCGCAGGCCTTCATGGCGCGGGTGAAGAAACGGGAATAGAGAAGGTGCAGGACGGCGTGCTCGATGCCGCCGACATACTGGTCGACGGGCAGCCAATAGGCGGCTTCCTCCTTGCCGAAGGGTTCATCGGCGTGCGGCGTGCAGTAGCGCGCGAAATACCACGAGGACTCGAAGAACGTATCGAAGGTGTCGGTCTCGCGCAGGGCCTGCTTGCCGCAGGCCGGGCAGGCGACGTGCTTCCAGGTGGGATGACGCGTGAGCGGATTGCCCGGCTGGGTGAAATCGACGTCGTCCGGCAGGGTGACGGGCAGGTCCGCCTCGGGCACCGGCACCGGGCCGCAGTCCGGGCAGTGGATGATCGGGATCGGGCAGCCCCAGTAGCGCTGGCGCGAAACCCCCCAGTCGCGCAGCCGGTAGGTGACCTGGGCCTCGCCGAGGCCGAGCTCCTCGAGCCTGCGGGCGGCCGCGATCTTGGCCCGGGCGACGTCGAGCCCGTCGAGGAAGTCGGAATTGGCGTGGATGCCGTCCCCGACATAGGCTTCATCGCCGATCTCGAAGGCGCCCGCGTCCTCGCCCGGGGGGATCACCACCGGACAAACCGGCAGGCCGTATTTGCGGGCGAATTCGAGGTCGCGCTGGTCATGGGCGGGGCAGCCGAAGATGGCGCCCGTGCCGTATTCCATGAGCACGAAATTGGCCACGTAAAGCGGCAGGCCCTCGCCGCCGCGGAACGGGTGGCGCGCGGTGATCCCGGTCAGGTAGCCCTTCTTCTCCGCGGTTTCGATGGCCTCCTCGGAGGTGCCGAGCCGGTTGCACTCATTGATGAAGGCGGCGAGCTCCGGATCGCTCCCGGCCAGGACCTCGGCCAGCGGATGGTTGGGCGAGATGGCGAGGAAGGCCGCGCCGAACAGGGTGTCGGGCCGGGTGGTGAAGACCGCGAGCCTGTCGCCGAACTCCGGCGGCGCGCCGTCGAGGGCGAACACCACCCGGGCGCCTTCCGAGCGCCCGATCCAGTTCTCCTGCATGACGCGCACCCGCTCGGGCCAGCCGTCCAGCTTCGCGAGCTCGGCGAGCAGGCTGTCCGCGAACGCCGTGATCCTCATACACCATTGATTTAATTTGCGCTTTTCGACCTCTGCGCCGGACCGCCAGCCCTTGCCGTCGATCACCTGCTCGTTGGCCAGCACGGTCTGGTCGACGGGGTCCCAGTTAACCCAGGATTCCCGGCGGTAGGCGAGGCCGGCCTCGAGGAAGTCCAGGAACATCTTCTGTTCGTGGCGGTAGTACGCGGGATCGCAGGTGGTCACCTCGCGCGACCAGTCGATGGACAGGCCCATGGACTTGAGCTGCCGGCGCATGTGATCGATGTTCTGATAGGTCCATTCCGCCGGGTGGACCTTGTTTTCGATGGCCGCGTTCTCCGCCGGCAGGCCGAAGGCGTCCCAGCCCATGGGATGCAGCACGGCGTAGCCCTGGGCCCGCTTGTAGCGCGCGATCACGTCGCCGAGGGTATAGACGCGGACATGGCCCACATGGATCCGCCCCGAGGGATAGGGAAACATCTCCAGCACGTAGCACTTCTTGCCCGTGCCGGGCTCCGGCGTGGCGAAGACGTCGCCGTCCGCCCAGGCGGACTGCCATTTGGCTTCGATCTCCTTGACGTTGTAGCGCGGCATGAAACGGACGCCCGGGTTTGGGATTGAGAAAAGACCGGCGCGGATTTTGGCCCGGGCCGAGGCTCGGCGCAAGGGCGCTTGCGCCGCGCGGCGCGGACCCTCCGGCACAGGTGTCCGGCAGGGGGACCGGTGAGGCGCGCGGCCTACCTGAACTGGTTTGCGCGGATGTCGCGGGCCTTGGCGAGGATGACGTCTTCCAGCTTGGTTTCCGCGGTCTTCGAAGCCCGATGCGTGACGGCCCCGCCCTGGGCCCGGCTCTTGATGTAGAGCGCCACCTTGATGTTGTCGGTCCTAAGCTCGCGGCCAAGGATATAGGCGGTGACCCGGTACTGGTTATTCGGCTCCTCCTCGAGGGAGAACCAGTCGGTGATGATGACGCCGCCGAACGGGTCGGCGCTCTCGAGCGGCCCGAGATCCAGCGTCTCCAGGCTGGCGCGCCAGAGGTAGTAATTGACGGTCGAGGAACTCTCGCCGGCGCCGCGCCTCCGGGCTGGGTCCTCGCCGCCGATCGCCAGATCGCCGAACACCTTTTCCTTGCCGCCCTCCAGGTTTTCCAGCCTCTCGCGGTAGGCGTCCCGCGATTCGGTTTCGGGGAAACTCTGGTCCTTGTCGACGCCGACGGAACAGCCGGCGAGCACCGCAAGGGCCCCGGCCAGGATCAGGCGGCGCGCGGCTGTGAGGCTCTCTCTCAGGGACATCTTCGACTCTCGATCCGCTTAGGGCCGCGAGGCGCGGCGAACTCATTCATCCGAGATGGAAGGATACCCTGCCGAATATATCACGGCGCCGCCGCGGTCAAGGCCCAGGTTTCGGGCCCGGCGCGGGACACCCGGCGGAAAAGAAAAGCGGCAGGCCGGAAAACCAGCCCGCCGCCAGGCGCGTGGAGTGCTGAATTCCTAGAACTTTGCGGTGACGCCCACGATGACGGCGGTCCCGCTGTTGCCGCCGTCGTCGGTGTCGGTGGGCTCATCCAGGTCGAACAGGTGCAGCGAGGCGGTCGCCGTCAGGCCGCCGCCGAAGTTGTAGGCGCCCGACAACATGGTGTGGTTCCATTCCACGTCGCCTTCGTTGTCCTCGGCTTCGGTCCGGATGTGGATGAGGGCGACCTCCCAACGACCGCCGTTATAGGCGACGCCGACGTCGAAACCGGTGTTGTCGCCGCTCTCGTCGAAGCGCGCCCACTCGCCGGCATCCTTGTAGCCCGCGGCCACGGACCAGGGCCCCTGGCTGTAGGTGACGCCGGCGCGCCAGCCGAAGTTCGACGCCTCCTGGGCGAAGCCGTCGTCGGGCGCGTCGCCCGGCATGACGGTGCCGCCCCAGGTCGCGTGGAGGCTGCCGGGACCGACCTTGCCCCGCCACTCGACACTGAACTCGTGACCGGCATTGCCGTCGACACCGGTGTCCGCACCGGCCACGGAACCCTTGGAATCGAGTTCCGGGATCCAGCTGTAGCCGGCCTGGAGGCCGCTGATGCGCGGCGTGTAGTAGGTGATCTTCGTCGCGTCCGAGGTATCACTGATGTTCATCTTCTCGCGCGCGAAACCGCGTCCGCCTTCGGCGGTCTGGGTGTCGGCGAAGACGTCGAGAAGCGCAGGCGACTGAGACACCAGCTTCTCGGCGCCGCGATAGATACGGTCGCCGGGACCGTCCTGGCCGCCGATCTCGACCTTGCCCCAGGAGCCGGAGAACCAGATGTTGGCCTCGTCCGTCGACTGCTTCTCGGCGTTGGTGCCGCAGGAGCTGTCGCCCGCGCAGTCGGCGTCGTAGTCGTCCTTCACGTCCTCGAAATAGACGCCCCACTTCATGCCGCTATCGGTCTTGCCTTCGGCCTTGAAGCGGATTTCGCCGTAATGGACGATGTTGAACTTGCCTTCGGTCTGGCTGGCGTCGCCCTGGTAGACCGGCGTGCCGTCCACCGTGTGCGCGGTGCGGTCGCCGTTGGCCCAGCCGGCGAACACCTCGTAGTAGCCCGAAATGCCGAGCTTCGGCTTCGAGGCCGCGTCCGCCGGGTTGGTACCGAGGGCCCCCACAGCGCAAATCGCCGATGTGGCAATGAGTGCTTTCTTGAAGTCCATTATCTTACCCCTATAGAGTTCGTGGTCGGCAGCGTTGCCTTTATTGACCCACACGCCCTTGGACATGCTTCCTAGCCAAATGTCTTCCAATCGCTGCAAGACGACCCTTATCGCCGCTAATTAAACGCCGATCCCTAGAAAAACCAAGGACCTCACGGCGTTCTCACGGAGAATTGAAACGCCGTGAGGTCGCAAGCCCTCGGGCCGCCGAAGAGATTCGGGCAATGCCTGTCGGTTATTCGGCCGGGACGGAGAATCCCTCGGGCGGCTTTCCGTGGCGGCTTCTCAGCCACATCCTCTCGTAGGCCGCCTCCAGCCTGCGGCAGTAGAGCCCGGTGTCGAAAAGAGGGTGGGTTTCCAGATTTGCGGCGAGCTTTCGCCGAATTTCGCCAAGCCGCCCCGGCTCGCGCGCGAGGCCCAGCGCGAGGGCGACGTAGCCCTCGAGGTCTGCGGCGATGAGCTCTGGGAGGCCCACGGCCTTGAGCATGCTCGCCGTCACGCGGCCGGCGAAGGTGGTGCCGAGGCAGGTGACGATGGGAACCCCGGCCCAGAGCGAATCGCTCGCCGTCGTGTGGGCGCCGTAGGGCAGGGTGTCGAGGCTGAGGTCGGCCAGCCTGTGGCGCGCGAGGTGGGCGGGGTTCGCGATATGCCGCGCGAAGACGAGCCTCTCCGGCGCGATTCCCGCCGCCGCCGCCGCCGATCTCAGGTTGCGCGAGGTGGCTTCGCTGTGTTCGATGAGCCAGAGCACGCTGCCGTCCGTGGCGGCGAGCAGGCGCATCCAGGTCGCGAAGATCCGGGGTGTGATCTTCCAGGGATTGACGAAGGCGGCGAAGACGAAGCCGTCCTCGGGCAGACCCATCTCCTCCCTCCCCGGCACGGCGGCGGCGATCGGCCGCTTCCAGTCGTTGGGGATATAGCTTTCGGGCAGATAGACGATTTCCTCGCTGTAGTGCGCCCGGTCGGCCTCGGGAACGACCGTGGGATCGGCGATGAGGTAGTCGATATAGGGCGCCGCCATGGTCCCGGTATAGGCGACGAGGCTCACCTGGACCGGCGCCGGCCTGAGGGCGAAGATGCCGGGGCGGGCGCCGCGCGTGAACCCCTTGCGGTCGATGGCGATATCCACCTCGTGACGCCTGAGAAGCTCCGCGATCTCCCCGTCGCTCTTCCCGCGCACGTCGAGGAAGCGGTCGAAGGCGGCTTCAAAGCGCCGGCGCTGAGGCCCCGTGCTCGGCGGCCCGAAGGAAAACGCGAGAACCTCGAACCGGGTGCGGTCGTGGCATTCGAACAGGCCCGACATCAGGTAGGCCATCGGATGGTCGTGGAAATCGGCCGAGATGTAGGCGAGGCGGATGCGCTCATGGTCGTAGCGCTCGCCGCTCCAGAGCCGCCTTTCCGCCGCGGGGTACCGGTCCCGGCACCAGATTTCGGCGGCGGTTCTTTGATCGGCCGGAGACTCCGAAAGACCGAGGAAGATGAAGGGATGGACGACGCGCTCGTGGGCGCGCACGCCGGCGATGATGGCGGCAGCATCGGCGGCGTAGCTCTCCCAGGCGGCAAGGCTCATGTTGGTGTGATGCAGGGCGCCCCGCAGGTAATCCTGGTCCGGGTCGAGCTCCAGCGCCCGGCGGTAATACGTCCGGGCCTGTTCGTAGCGGCGGGATTCGAAATAGGCGCCGCCCAGGTTGCGGCAGGCGACGGCGTGATCGGGCTTGAGTGCGAGCGCCGCGAGGTAGCAGGCGATGGCATCCTCGTTGCGGCTGAGCCTCTCCAGCGACGAGCCCTTGTTGATGAGGGCCTGAACCAAGGAGGGATCGACGGCCAGCGCATGATCGTAGCTGGCGATCGCCTCCTCGTGGCGGCCCATATCCTTGAGGGCGTTGCCGCGGTTGAACCAAACCGGCGCGAGGCCCGGACGCACCCGCGAGACGGCATCGAAATGGGCGAGCGCCTCCTCCGCGCGGCCGAGGATCTGCAGGGCGTTGCCGAGGTTGATCTCGGCGCCCGTGTGGTGCGGGGCGAGGCCGAGGGCGGCTTCGAAACCGGCGGCGGCCTCCCGGTAGCGTCCGAGCGTCGCGAGCAGATTGCCGCGGTGAAAATGGGCCTCGGCGCAATCGGGCCGATGGGAGATGAGGGTCTCGAGCCGGTCCAGCGCCCCGGCCGTATCGCCCTGCCGGGCGAGGGCCAGGGCGCGGTCGAGTAGGGCTTCGAAGGAAGGGTCGTCGGTCAAGACGCGGGCCGGTTCGGGAGATGTGGCTTGAGGGCTATCATAGCGGCGACACCGCCCAATGTCGCGTTCTCCCTCTCCGCAGTGCCCCGCGGAAAAGTGCGGTAAAGAAAAGCGGCGGGCCGGAGACCGGCCCGCCGCAAAGCGGATACGCTGCTGATTTCTTGTTCTAGAACTTGGCGCCGATGCCGAGGATGATGGCGGTGCCGCTGTTGCCGCCGTCGTCGGTGTCGGTGGGCTCATCCAGGTCGAACAGGTGCAGGGACAGGTTGGCCACCAAGCCGCCGCCGAAGTTGTAGGCGCCCGTCAACATGGTGTGGTTCCACTCGAGGTCGCCTTCGTTGTCCTCCGCTTCGGTGCGGATGTGGACCAGCGCGACTTCCCAGCGCCCGCCGTTGTAGGCGACGCCGACGTCGAAACCGGTGTAGTCACCGCTTTCGTCGAAGCGCGACCACTCGCCGGCATCCTTGTAGCCCGCGGCCACCGACCAGGGACCCTGGCTGTAGGTGATGCCGGCGCGCCAGCCGAAGTTGTCTTCCTCGCGGGTGTCGCCATCGTCCGGAGTATCGCCCGGCATGATGGTGGCGCCGCCTTCGACGCGGAGGCTGCCGGGGCCGACCTTGCCGCGCCAGGCGAGGCCGAACTCGTGACCGGGATCGGAGTCTGCGCTTTCATCCGAGCCGGCCACGGAACCCTTGGAATCGAGTTCCGGGATCCAGCTGTAGCCGGCCTGGAAGCCGCTGATGCGCGGCGTGTAGTAGGTGATCTTGGTCGCGTCCGCGCTATCCTTGATGTTCATCTTCTCGCGCGCGAAACCGCGGCCGCCCTCGGCGGTCTGGGTGTCGGCGAAGAGGTCCAGCAAGGCCGGCGTCTGATGCAGGAGCTTCTCGGCGCCGCGGTACAAGCGGTCCGCAACGCCGTCCTGGCCGCCGACCTCGACCTTGCCCCAGGAGCCGGAGAACCAGATGTTGGCCTCGTCGGTCGACTGCTTCTCGGCGTTGGTGCCGCAGGAGCTGTCGCCCGCGCAGTCGGCGTCGTAGTCGTCCTGGACGTCTTCGAAGTAGACGCCCCACTTCATGCCGCTATCGGTCTTGCCTTCGGCCTTGAAGCGGATTTCGCCGTAATGGACGATGTTGAACTTGCCTTCGGTCTGGCTGGCGTCGCCCTGGTAGACCGGCGTGCCGTCCACCGTGTGCGCGGTGCGGTCGCCGTTGGCCCAGCCCGCGAACACCTCGTAGTAGCCCGAAATGCCGAGCTTCGGCTTCGAGGCCGCGTCCGCCGGGTTGGTGCCGAGGGCCCCCACAGCGCAGATCGCCGACGTGGCAATGAGTGCTTTCTTGAAGTCCATGGTTTTACACCCCTATTAGAGATTGACGTTGACAGTACTGTCGCATGCGGCGCCGTTCGCATGACACGGCGCGAGCCCTTCTCCTACCGTTCAAGTCCTTAAAAATCAAAAAAAACCAACCGGAGTTGCGCTAAATCCACAAACCTGTGTCATTATTGCAACGAGCCAATTGTTGGGAATTACAAGGCGTTCGACGCCGTCCCGTGCGAAAACGCCACAGGAGACTCGACCTGAGAAAGGTTGAGACGGGGATCGGTCAGCGCGCCGCGCGGATCCCCTGATCGCCATAGAATTCGCCGAAAACCGCGGCATCGGCGGGAACGTAATGGAAGAATGCCTGGCCGCAAAGGTCGCCGAGGAAAACCTCGCGCCAGTGCGGCGCGGCGCAGCCCGGATACAGCATGCCCTCGCCGGGCTGCGGGGCGAAGGCCATCTCCCGGGCGTTGCCCGCCTCGTCCTCGCCGAGCGCGGCGAGAGCCCAGGCCGAGCCGGGCGGGAACAACTCGTTGAAATCGTAGCCGAAACAGACCGAGACGCTGACGAAGCACGCGCCGCGGTCGACATGGATGTCGAGCTTGTCCCCGGTCCCGTACAGCCTCGCATACCAGTAGGTCTCGATGATGTCGAAGCTAAGCAAGGGCCGGATATGGTCGGCGACGGTCCCGGCCATCTCCTTGAGAAAGGGCGCGCGGTAGTAGCAGACGGCGCTGGGATAGGCCTTGTCGCGCTCGCCGAAGGCCTCGATGTTGGCGGGGTCCTTGAGCGTCGTGTAGGCGCCGGCGGCTTGCTCGGGTCCGAGCGGGCGGATGCGGGATATGGGCACGGGAAAACGCCGGTAATGGTCGGCGATCGGCGGTTTCTGTCCGTAGAAATGCATTGTCCCCCTCACGCGCAGATCCAGGCCACCAGAGACTTGCGCAGCCCCGAAATCACCGGCGCGACGCGGTGGCAGAGCCCGGAATCGAAGACCGCCATGTCGCCGGTGGCATCGAACCCCTCGAGCGCCGTGCCCACGGTGTTGGGGCCATTCGGAAACAAGGATATCTCGAAGGCCCCCCCGGCGAACGATTCGCTGCCGTTGAGCAGGATCGACACCGACAATGCCCGCCGCTTGCCGACGAAGCGCCGGTCCAGCGACGTGTCGTACTTATTATAAGATCGCCTGTACGCGTCGATGTGCCAGTTGTGGAACCCTTGCGGCCCGTACGCGGTATACTGGACGTTCTCCAGGGCCCATTCCCCGGGGGTTTCAACCCTTTCGTCGGCGAGGGCGGCGAAGATGCGTTGCTCGGCGTAGGCGAAGCCGGGCGTGCCGTGATTGATCCAGCGCAGATCGCATTGCCGGGTGGAATAGTCGTCGTTTTCCACCGTCGCGCCCTTCTCGGCCGGCAGTTCGGCGACGACAGTCTCGATCTCGGCGATGAAGTCGGCGCCGAAGGCCGCCTTAATCACCCGGTACAGCATCCAGCACGTCCTCGAAGGTGAGCCTTTGGGGGCCCGCACCGGCCGGGATCTCGGCCCGTGGAAAGCGGGGCAGTTGCGCGGCCTTGAACGGGAAGCCCCGGACATAGTCGCGTGCTTTCCGCAGCGCGGCCTCGGGCGAAAGGTCGGCGCGCAGCCCCGGATCCTGGATCGCGGTCTCCGCCAGCGCCCAGAGGTAGTCGACGGGGCGCAGCCCGGCGGCGCCGATCGCGAGATGGACCGAAGCCGGGGTCAGCGCCAGGGCCGAATGATAGACGCCGCGCGGGATCACGAAACAGTCCCCGGCCGCGACGGTGACCTTCCTCCGCACCGGCAACGCATCGCCCTTGCCGGCGATGGTCGAGGTCTCGGCATCGTAGACCGGATTCTCGAGCGCCTTTTCGAAGATGGTCCATTCCTTGCGGCCGTAGAGATGGGCGACGATGACCACATGGGGGTCGCAATGGGGATCGAAGCCCTGGCTTTCGCCCGGGGTGATGTAGAGGTTCTGTTGCGTCACCCAGTCCGCCGGCACGCCGGCCGCGCGTCCGAGGTCGCGGGCGGTCTGGTCGCTGATCGGGATGTCGTTGACGACGATCGAAACGCCCTGGCGCAAGAGGTCGCCCAGCATCGGCCGGAACCATCCCCGTGCGCCCTCGATCGACAGCTTGTCGGTCAACCGTTCGCCGCGGCGCACGATGGCGATCCTCGACTTGAGCCGCGGTTCATCGGCGATCGCATGGTTGACGGCGGCGATCAGTCCGCCGACGCTCTCGGGCGCGAGGCGGAAGATCTCGAAATCGTCATGGGTCTGGGTGAGGCCGCCGGCCACCGTCTTTTCCCTATCCGTGCCCGCTTTCGCCGATCCCGCAGGCCCCCCGGCCCGCCCGCGCCGCAACGAGGTCCCGCAGGGAAAAGGTCATCCGCGGCTCCATAGATACCAGCTTTTCCCGATCATCCGGAAGGATTTTCAGGCCGCCCGCCCCGCCCCGCGCTCAGGGTCTGCCGATCAGGGCGCCGATCCCGGCGATTCCGGCGGCGCCCGAGCCGCGCAGCCTGGCGATGGTCCGGGGACCGACCCCGCCGAGGGCGTAGACCGGCACGGGGCTCGGCCTCGCAAGGCGCGCGAAACGGCGGTGTCCCATCGCCCGGGCGCCGGGATGGCTCGCGGTGGCGAACACCGGCGCGAGAAGCACCGCATCGACGCCCACGCGCCCCGCCCGCGCGAGCGCCGCCCGGCCGTGGCAGGAGGCCGTGACCAGCCCGCGCCGCGACCGCGCCGCACCCCGGGCCCAGGCCCCGCGGCCGAGGCGCCATTCCGCGAGGTGGATGCCGTCGGCCCGTACCGCCTGGGCGAGACGGTCGTCGCCCGCGACCAGCAGCACGAGCCCGCGGGCGCGGCAGGCGGCGCCGAGCCGCCGGGCCCGGGCGAGCCGCTCGCGGCCCCGCCCGCCGTCGCCGTAGCACCTGAGGATGACGCCCGAGCCCTTCGGCAGCTTCCCCAGGTAGGGCGCGGGATCGGGCAGGCGCACGGGATCGGTCATCAGGAAGACGGCCGGCAGGGGACGCGCGCCGGGATGCCGCCGGCGCCAGGCCGAATTGAGCTTGACCGCGGCCTCTGCTAACGTCATGCGGCTATCCACAACCTTCCCCGGCGGGCGCCATGACCGAAACCGATGCCCCCCTCAGTCCCAAGGACATCGCCGCCAACCTGGCCGCGGTCCTCGGGCGGATCGAAGCGGCCGCCCGCGCCGCCGGGCGCGCGCCCGGGGACGTGACCCTGGTCGCCGTCAGCAAGGGCCTCGGGGTTCCCGCCATCCGCGCCGCCCTCGAGGCGGGTTACCGCGTCTTCGGCGAGAACCGGGTCCAGGAGGCGGAGGCCAAATGGCCGGCGCTCAAGGCCGAGTACCCCGACGTCACCCTCCACCTCATCGGCCCGTTGCAGACCAACAAGGCGGCCCATGCGCTCGCCCTGTTCGACGTGATCGAGACCGTCGACCGGGTCCGACTGGCGGCGAAGCTGCGCGCCGAGCTCGACCGCCGGCCCGATCTCGCCGCCCGCGCCATCACGTATTTCGTCCAGGTCAACATCGGGGAGGAACCCCAGAAGGCGGGCGTCGCCCCGGCCGAGGCCGACGCCCTGATCCGCGCCGTGGCGGAGGACCATCGCCTCCCCGTCTCCGGGCTGATGTGCATTCCCCCGGTCGGCGAGGAGCCGGCGCTGCACTTCGCGCTGCTGGCCAAGATCGCCGAACGTAACGGGCTCGCGCGCCTCAGCATGGGAATGAGCGCCGATTTCGAGACCGCGGTCGCCTTCGGCGCGACCGACGTCCGGGTCGGTACGGCGATTTTCGGGGTCAGGGAGACGCATGGGCCGGAGTGACGGGACGGGGGTCGATGGCGATGGCATCGCCCGGCCCGAGGGCGGCGAGAAGCCGTCTCAGCGCCGGCTCCTCGAGGGCGACGCATCCCTCGGTGGGGGCGAGGCCCTCTCCCGCCACGTGCAGGAAGATGGCGCTTCCCGCGCCGGGCACCACCGGATCGTCGTTATGGCCGATGACGACGATGATGTCGTAGAGGTGATCCCCGCGCCACAGTCGCTCCGATCCCCCGCCATGGGGGAGGCGGACCTGGGTGTTGTAGGCGGGGTCTTCGGGATCGTCGCACCATCCGTCACGGGGATCGAGCGCTTCGACGGGCAGCCCGGTTTCCGGCCGCGCCCCGCGGTCGGGGCGGTAGAGCACCCGGCGCAGGGGAAAGCTCCCCGCGGGGGTGGCGCCGTCGCCCTCGCGCTTGTCGCGGCGGATGCCGGTGCGGCCGATGGCGCAGGCAAGCGCCTCGCCGGGACAGAGGAGAAGTCCGGAGGCGGGGTTCCGGTGGGGGGCGCGGGGGACGAGATGCAACTGCATGGCGGCTTCACGGGTCTCGGGTTCTGTGATTAAATCACGCGGCGCTGTCCGTGAACACACTGACGGGCCGTCCCGGTCCCCGCCGCAAGGTTTTCTCATGTCCCCATCCCCTGCCGCCGCTCCCCTGGATGAGCGCGCCGTGGTCCGCGAGGCGCACTGGGCCGAGGCCCAGGCCGCCCTGGCCGACGGCGACACCGGCCGCGCCATCGAGGCGTGCCGCCGCGCCCTCGAGGTGTCGGAGGGCGACCCGGCGGTGCTGTCGCTCTATTCCATCGCCCTGCACCGGGCGGGGCAGACCCGGGAGGGCGCCGAGCTGCTGACCGGCCTGGTGCGGAGCAACCCCAGCTTTCCCGGCGGTTACGCCAACCTCGGGGAATTGCAGCGCCAGTCGGGCGAATTCGAGGCGGCGGTCGTGTCCCTCGGGCGTGCGGCGGAGCTGGATCCCGAGAACTCCCACATCCAGTTCAACCTCGGCAGGGCCTATCGGGACTCCGGCGCGCAAGAGGAGGCGGCCGCGGCGTATCGCCGCGCCTTGGAGTGCGATTACGGGTTCGTTCCCGCCCACCGCGGCCTGGTCCGCGTCCTGAATGACCTGGTCGAGCCGGGCGAGGCGGAGCTCGAGAACCGCTGCCTGCGGCTGGCGGTCCTCCTTGCCTCGGGCGGGGCCGATCGCGATTACGCGTTCAAGCTGGGCTCGGCCTTGCAGGGCGTGCGGCGGACGGTCAGGTTCGGACGCCCCGATGCCGCGGGCCTGGTGGTCCTCGGCAAGCTGCTCGTCGCGCTCGGGGAGGCTCCGCTCGCGATCGCCGCCCTTGAAAAGGCCGTCGGACAGCCGGGGGTCCACGCCGACGCCTATGTCGCGCTGTCCATGGCCTATGCCGAGGCGAACCGGTGGCACGAGGCGCGCGCGACGACGGCGCGGTTCGCGCGCGCCCATCCCTTCGGCTCGCGGACCGGCCCCGATGCGACGGTCGATGTCCTGGTCCTGGAAGCGCTCTACAACCCGGCGTTCGAAAAGCCCGGCGACGGCGCCGGAACGATCCGCTACGGCCACGCGGCCTATGCGCGGCGGGGCATGGTCTCCCTGCTGCCGCCCGGGCGCGCCTCCTACCACCATCTCTACATCGACGAGATCGACCCCGCCGCCCCGCCGCTCCCGGGCGCCTATGACGTGATCTACAACAACATCGGCTTCGCCGAGATCAACCTGAGGCGCAACTACGGGGAGGCGATCGGCCTCATCGGCAAGGCGACGGGGCTCGAGATCGTGAATCGGCCCGACGCCGTCGACGCCGCCACCCGGGCGGGCAACTCCCAGGCGCTCCGGAGCCTCGATCACGCGATCTTCCCGAAGACGCTGAGCTATCAGATCAATGCCGCGCGGATCGACGCATCGATCGCCAGCATCGTCCACGAATTCAGCTTCCCGGTCCTCGTCCGCACGCGGCTCCACGGCGCGGCGCGCAATTTCCACATGGCGGGGGACGCCCGGGAACTGCGCGAGGTCTTCCGGCGCATCGACCCCAACGGGAAGGAACCCGTCTACGTCATCCAGTTCCATGAGAGCAGGCATGCCTCCGGCCGGTCCCTGCGCTACCAGGCGGCTTTCGTCGACGGCGTGCTCTATCCCGGCGCCATGGACCTGTCGGAGGACTGGCTCCCCGTCCGCGGCGCGCGGGAGCCGCCCGGCGGGAAGGATGGCGGGGAGGACGGGGCGGAGTTCGCGGCCGCGGAACGGCGCTGGCTCGACGATCCCGAATCGGCCATCGGGCGCGAGAACGTCGCCGCCCTCTACGGGGCCAACGCGAGGCTGGGGCTCGACATCCTGGGCCTCGACCTCGGCATCGCCGCCGACGGACGGGTCATCATCTTCGAGGCGGGCGCCAACGTGAACGTGCTCGCTCTGCGCGGCCGGGTGGATGCCGCGCCCCACCTGGCGGCGGCGGCGCGCCGCATCGCGGGCGCGATCGAGGATCTTCTGATCCGCAAATCGCGTCCCCGCCCGTCCGGAGCCTGAGCGCCGGACGCCGGCTTGATCCGTCTCAGCGCGTGGGGAACGGCGTCGCCTGCCGTGCGGCCGCGCCGTATCTGGCGAGCGCCTTGGCGACGGTGGAGGCCGTGAGCGCCTTGGCCCCGGTGGACGGGGCCGCGCCTGTGGGCCCCGCCGCCGCGCCGTTCGTGAGCCTCAACCAGGCATCGGAATTGAGGCTGCCGCCGGGCCGGAAATAGGGCGATTCGCCTTTTCGCACCGCGGTCACCATGGCGGGATCGGCGGCCAGCAGCCGGGGTGCGGGCAAACCCGCTGCGGCCGTGCCGGCGGCCTGGGCCGCGCGGGTCGGCGGGGTGCCGCGGCTTTCGGATCGTCCCTCGCGGGCGGCGGAGGCCGCCTTGGATGCGGCCGCCTCGGGCACGGCGGATGCCGGGGGCTGGGCGGCGACTTGCGGGGCGTCGCCCATCTCGCCCTCGCCGTTCTCGAAATCCTCGTAGCGGAGCACGGTCCGCGTCACGGTCGCGGCCCCCCGGCCTTGGTCCGTGCCCGAAACGCCATTCGCCGCGTAGGGCGTGAGCGCGCGCCAGTCCTCGAACTCGTGGGCATCGAAGCGCAGCGCGCCCGGCGGCTCCCAGGACGGGTCTTCCGTCACGCGGGAGGCCTCGGGAGCGGCGGCGCCCGGCCCCCGCAGGAGGGACAGGATATGTCCGCCCGCGTCCTTGCCGCTGGCCTCCTGAAGAAGGGTGTCGGCGAAGGAGGTGGCGAAGCCGATGGGCCCGCCGAACAGGGCGCCCCCGGTGATCCGCGAGGCGGCGGAGATGGTGTCGCCGGTCGCGGCGCGATAGAGGGGACCGATCACCGGCAGGTGGTGCAGGGGATTGAGGATGTCGAGGATGTCGTCGAATGTCAGCCCGTCCTCGCCGAACAGCTTGTATCCGTGCGCCGCCGCCTCAGGGGCCCGCGTGGCGACCGCCCCCGCGGGAGGGTGGGCATTGGGGTCGAGCAGGGCGATCGAGGTGGGCATTCGCGGCCTTGTCCTAAGTCTTCGGCGCTTCTTCAATCGCAAGGGAGATGCCAGTTCGAAGCCCAATCGAAACAACGACTTAGCCATGGGCGGCGCGCGGCACCCCGGCAATTTCTGCCGCCCGGGGGCCGCCTCGGGCGGCATTTGCCGGGCGCGCGGCGAAGCCCCGGCCTAGAACAGGTGCCCGCCGCGCGAGCGCTTGGTCTCGAGATAGGCCTCGTTGTGGACGTTGGATGGGAAGACGTGGGACACCCGTTCGGTCACCTCGATGCCGCACCGGGTCAACGCCGCCACCTTCTCGGGGTTGTTGGTCATCAGCCGCACCCGGTTGAAGCCGAGGTCGCGCAGGATCTCCGCCGCCGGCAGGTAGATCCGCTCGTCGGCGTCGAAGCCGAGCTGCCGGTTGGCGTCGAGGGTGTCGAGCCCCTCGTCCTGGAGGTTGTAGGCGCGCAGCTTGTTGACCAGGCCGATGCCGCGGCCTTCCTGGGCGAGATAGATCAGCACCCCCGCCCCGGCCTGGGAGATCTCCTCGATGGCGCCGCGCAGCTGGTCGCCGCAATCGCAGCGCAGGCTCGCGAGCAGGTCGCCGGTGAAGCATTCGGAGTGCAGCCGGGCGAGGACCGGCTTGTCGCCCCTGGGCGTGCCGATGATGATGGCGAGATGCTCGATTCCGCCGTCGGCGGGCCGGTAGGCGATGATCCGGGCGTCCTCGGCGCCGGCAAGCGGCACCCGGGCCTGGCTCACCGGCTTGAGCGAGCGCGCCGCCTTGAGCTCGTAGCTGGCGATGTCCTCGGCGGTGAGGGACAGGAAGTTGTGGGCGCGGACGAAGGCTTCGAGCTCCGCGGCGCCGCCCGGCACCAGTGCGGCGATGGCGGCGGGCAGCAGCCGGGCCAGCTTGGTCAGATGCACCGCGGCGGCCAGTCCCGCGCGCTCGCCCTCGGGCATATCGGCGCGCAGCGGCGGCAGGCGGAAGGAGATCTCGGCGCTGGGGTCGGCGATATCCCGCACCTCCTGGGCGGCGGAACCGTCCCCGAGCTGCAGGGACGCCACGCGGTCGTCGGGCGCGGCGATCTTCAAGGCGGCGGCGCGGTGCGGCGTCAGCACCAGGCTGGGCTGTGCGCGGGCCAGCGCCGTGAGGCGGTCGAGGCTCGCGGGCGTCACCGCCTCCGCCGCCTGCATGATGACGGCGGTCCCGCCCGGGCCGAGGATCACGACGAACCCGCCGCGGCGGATGTCGGCGATGGCCCGGTCGACGGTCACGAGCGGATCGAGGGCAAGGGGCTCCGCCTTGGGCCCAGCTATGTCCGGCTTAGACTGCGGCATCGTTCAAAGGAGCCAAAGCGCTGGCTTCGTTAAGAAAACTTCCGCTTTTGTGTATCACGGGGCCGGGCAAAAGGCGAGCACCGCGAACCGCGGCGGGCGCCTCGCGGGCCGGCTTTCGGGCGCCCGCCGGTTGCGGTATGATCGCCTCCTCCCCGGCTTCGCGGCGCCGGGGCTGGGGCCGGGCAATTCGGGACGGGTGAAATGGCGGGCAAGAAGGTTCTGCTGGTCGATGACGATAGCGAGCTGGTGACCTCGCTTGCCGAGCAGCTGCGGCTCCACGAGGAATTCGAGACCATGATCGCCCATACCGGGACCGCCGGGCTGGAGGCGGCCAAGGGCCAGTATTTCGACGCCGTGCTGCTGGACGTCGGGCTGCCGGACATGGACGGGCGCGACCTCTGCCGCCTGATGCGCCGCAACGGCGTGAAATCGCCCATCATCATGCTGACCGGCGCCGATTCCGAGGCGGACACCATCCTGGGCCTCGATTCGGGGGCCAACGACTACGTCACCAAGCCGTTCAAGCTGGCCGTGCTGCTCGCCCGGCTGCGCGCGCAACTGCGCCAGCACGAGCTCAGCGAGGAAGCCGTGTTCGGCATCGGCCCCTACACCTTCCAGCCGGCCCAGAAGATGCTGGTGGACCAGAACCAGAAGAAGATCCGCCTGACCGAGAAGGAGACGGCGATCCTCAAGTACCTCTACCGCACCGGCGAGTCCGTGGTGAGCCGAGACAAGCTGCTGCGCGAGGTCTGGGGCTACAACGCGGAAGTGACCACCCATACGCTCGAGACCCATATCTACCGCCTGCGCCAGAAGATCGAGGAAGACCCCTCCAACGCGCGGATCCTGATCACCGAGAAGGGCGGCTACCGGCTCGGCGCCTGAGCGGGCCCCGCCGGCGCCGCCTGTTCCCGCAGTTGGCCGAAGATAGAGGCGCGTCACCCGAGGGAGACGATGACCGGGACGTGGTCGGAGGGCTGCTGCCAGCCGCGCGCCTCGCGGAGGATCTCCGCGCCCTTGAGCCTCGGGGCGAGCTCGGGCGTCACCCAGACATGGTCGAGCCGGCGGCCCTTGTCGGCGGCCTCCCAGTCCCGGGCGCGGTAGCTCCACCAGGAATAGAGCTTCTCGTCCTCGGGCCAGAAATTGCGCACGGCATCGACCCAGTCGTGGGAGGCCTGGAGGCGGCCGAGCCGTTCCACCTCCACCGGCGTGTGGCTGACCACCTTGAGGAGCTGCCTGTGGGACCAGACGTCGGATTCGAGCGGCGCGATGTTGAGATCCCCCACCAGGACCAGCCGGCTCGGCGCCTGCTTGCGGGCGGTGAACCAGGCCGTCATCTCGTCGAGGAAGCGAAGCTTGTGGGCGAACTTCGGGTTGGCGTCCGGGTCCGGAACGTCGCCGCCCGCGGGGACGTAGAAATTGTGCAGCTCGATCCCGTCCCGGAAGTGCGCGACGGCGTGCCGGGCGTCCACCTTGCCGCACCATTCGGGCGTCTCCCGCGCCGTGAAGGGCCGTTTCGAGAGGATGGCGACGCCGTTGTAGCCCTTCATGCCGACGGCGTGGATGTGGCGCCAGCCCATGGCCTTGAGGTCATCGTAGGGGAACACCGTGTTGTCCGCCTTGGTCTCCTGCAGGCAGAGCACGTCGGGCCGGGCCGTGGCCGTCAGCCTGGCGACGAGGTCGAGGCGCAGGCGCACGGAGTTGATGTTCCAAGTCGCGATCTTCAGGGCCATGGATTCGAGCGGAAAGTGGTGGTTGCGGCCGTCACGGGGCCGGGCACAGGAAGGCGCGCCATTCCTCGGCGTAGGCGACGTCCTCGTAGCCCTTCATGGTGGGGACGCCGCGCGTCATGTGCACCGCCGAGGGCGTGATCTCGGAAGACGACCAGCCTTCCAGCCAGTTCCATTCCTCCGGCAGGCCGCCGATCTGCCCGTCGGCGAGCCAGCCAAAGCCGTGCAGGTGGCTGCCGGGCCGGTGGTTGACCGCCTCCCGGGTGAGCGCCGCGTTGGCCGGGTGCCCGCAGTTCCACAGGATCAGCGAGGACCAGTTCTTGCGGGTGTAGCGTTCCTGCTTCTGGCCGTCCATCTTGGTCGTCTCGTTCGGCTTGTGGTCGTGCTTCACGCACATCACGGCGAAGCGCTCGTCGGCGAGGGCGATGAGATCCTTGACGTCGGCGCGGAACAGGAAGTCGCCGTCGCAGAAGAGCGCCCAGCCCTTGAAATCCTGCAGCACCGGAACCAGGAAGCGGGTGAAGGAGAAATCGGTCGAGAACGGCTTGCCGTCGCGGAGGTCGAAACGCTGGGCGCCCTCCGTGCGGTAGGGGCGGTCGTAGACGCCCCGGGCGCGGAGCGCCTCCTCCTTCAGCTCGATCACCTCGACGGCAATCGAGGCGGTCGCCAGCAGCGAGTCGCGGGCGACCTGGGTGGCCTCGGGTTCGCGGCGGTCGTAACCGATATAGACGGGGAACCGCGCGCTCACGAATTCGGCGTCGGGTCGGAGAGGTCCGGGTTCAAGGGAAGTCTTTCCTTCTTGCCTGGGTGGCGGAGCCTCGGGTTGGTGCCGGTCGCCTCGCGGGGCCGGCGATTGGCGCGCCGGGATCGGCGCACGCCCGCCTTATACCACAGAATTTCGTAGGTATTGTCAGCCTATTGGCGGGGGCGCGGGTCCGCGTCCCGGCGTCTTCGCCCGTGCCGCCTCGGCGCCCGCTTGTGCCGCCCCGCTCATGCGGTAGTATTCCCCATCGCCGGGCGCCGCCCGAACGCCGAGCGCGGCGGAACGGCCCCGGGGCCGACACGGCGCAGGTTCGAGATGAAGCCACGCATCCTCTATATCCTCGAGCGCTATCCGCAGCTTTCGGAGACCTACATCCTGAACGAGGTCGAGAGCGTGCGGACCGCCTACGACATCGACATCTTCACCCTGCGCGAGGCGCAGCTGCCCTACCGCAACCACCGGCCCTATCATTTCGCCGACGGCCGCCCGGAAGAGGTTCTGGACAAGGTGCGCGAGGCGTTCCGCCCGGACATCGTGCATTTCCACTATATCCACATCACGCGCATGTTCCTGCCGTTCTGCCAGTATTACGGCCTCCCGTTCACCGTGCGCATGCACAGCTTCGATGCGCTCCGGAACATCGGCGGCGGCCGCCAGCGCAACGTCGAGACGCTGGAGCGCTACGCGGAGATGGTGAATTCGGACCTGTGTCTCGGCGTGCTCTCCTTCCCCTGCACCATCGAGCCGCTGGTCGCGGCGGGCATGAGACGGGAGAAGCTGGTGCCGAGCTTCCCGGTGGTGGACGTGAAGCGCTTCTTCGACCGCTCCCCCAACGGCCCGGGCATCCTCAATGTCGGCGCGGCGCTCGGCAAGAAGGCGATGGGGGATTTCATGCGGCTCGCCAAGATGGTGCCGGAGCTGACGTTCAATCTCTACGCCATCGGCTACAACATCGACGACCTGCGCGCCGAGAACGCCGCGATCGGCGGGTACTGCAACGTCTTCGACGCGGTCCAGCCGGAGGACATGGCGGCGGTCTACAAGCGCCACCGCTGGATGGTCTATACCGCGAACATGGTCTCTAGGAACGTCGGCTGGCCCATGGCCGTGGCCGAGGCGCAGGCGGCCGGGGCGGGCGTCTGCATCGCCAATGTCCGCCCCGACCTCAAGGACTACCTCGGCCCCGGCGGCGGCATCCTGTTCGACGACGTCGCCGAGCTCACCGACGTGGTGCGCGGAGAGGTGCCCGAGGAGATGCGGGAGCGGGGCTTCGAGCAGTGCTGGAAGTCCGACATCTCGAAGAACATCACGCAGCTGACCGACCTCTGGGATGCCCTGCAGTCCCGGGCGGCGTGAGGGAAATCCGGGAACGCGGCCTCAGGGCCGCGGACCGGGGACCGCCTTCCCTTCCCCGGGCGAAAGATCGATCACCCGGGTTCCCCAGCTGTTTTCGTCGCTCGGCTCCATCTTCAGGTTGAGGAACTTCATCGCGTATTCCGGGATGATCTTCTTCCGCCACCCGTTGAAGTGGCGGATGATGGCGTCGGGGTAGTGCCGGAAGACGATGTCCTCGCCGTCGCGTTCGCCCTGCTGACAGTTGAACCTGGCCGCCTCGAGCAGCATCACCCGGGCGCCGGCGACGGTGAAGCAGCGCCGTTCCTGCCCGTGGTCGTCGAAGGCATGGGGCGGCAGCATCCTGAGGTGGGTGATCTCGCCGCCGCCCCGCTCGGCGAGCCTCGGGCGGCGCGGATAGCGCTGGTCGGTCTCGTCCCTGATGGCGAGAAAGGTCGCGATATAGGCCGAGAAATAGGACCTGACGGCGGCGATGTCCTCGCTGTTGAAATAGGTGACGCCGCCGTTGATCTTGCCGAAATCCCCGCTGATCTCCTTCGCCCAGTGCGGATAGGTGATGCCGATGTCGAACGGCAGGTCGAAGGCCTCCATGGGGCTCGCCTGGAACAGCTGATCCGCCTCGACCGAGAGCGCCGGCCGCGTGAAGAGATCCGAATGGACGAAATGGTGATGGGCGTAGGCCTTGAGCAGCATGACGTCGGCCGCGGGCACGCCGTCGGGCGCGATCCTCACGGTCCGGCTCACCGGCAGGTCGTCGGGCAGGCGGGCGGACTCATGAGTATAGAAGATGAACTCGCCATCGAAGCCGACCGCCCGGGCCGAACACAGCATGAGATGCATCAGGGCGTAGTTGGTCTTCGCGACCCTCTCATCGGCGTGGGGAATGTAGAAGAAGAGGATGTCGAACATGGGCTCACTATAGTCCGCTATCATAGTCCGCTATCGCCGCCCGCGAGAAAACCTTCGGCCGCGGGCCTTTCTCAGCCCCACACCGCCCTGGCGATGTCCGGAAGCGGCCAGTCGCCTTGGCGCCGGTAGAGCGTCATCGATCCGTACCAGGGGATGGAGGACCCGTCGCGGCCGTAGCGCCACTCGGCCCGCTCGGGCACGAGTACGTGGGTGTCGGCGCCGAGCGCGCCCGCGCAGTGGGCCGCCGTGCAGGTGACGCTGATCACGGCATCGAGCGCCGCCAGGAGCGCCGCGGTGTCGTCGTAATCCTCGCTCTCGGTGACCTCGGGCCAGTGATGGACGCGCTGCCCGGTCTCCCGGAACAGCGCCTCGGTCTCCTCCCTGGCCGCGGCGAGGTGGCTCAGGGAGATCCAGTGCGCCGGGCGCGCCATCAGCGGAAGCAGGTCGGCGAGCGCGAGCGAGCGCCGCCGCTCGCGCGCCATGCCCACGCCGCCCCGCCACATGACGCCCACCTTCTTCTCCGGGCCCAAGGCATCGAGCCGTGCCCGCAGCGCGGCCACCCGCGCGGGATCGGGCACCAGGTAGGGCGTCCCCGGAAAGTCCTTCAGCTCCCCGCGCAGGAGCCTCGCGAGCGAGCCGATCATGAACCGCCCCTCCTCCGGGACCGCCTCGACCCGTGGGCCGGCCTCTCCGTGGGCAAGGACGGCGGTCCGGGGGAAGGAGCGGGAGAAGAGCCCCGCGAGCCGCGGGTCGGCCAGCACCGTCACCTCCGCCGCGAGGTCCGAGAGGTCGGGGATCAGGGAGGCGAACATGATCTCGTCGCCGAGACCCTGCTCGCCCATGACCAGCAGCCGCCGGCCGCGAACCGCCTCCGGGCCGGGCAGCCGCTCGGGATGGGGATGGCGCGGGATGCGCCGCGAGGGCCCGAGGCCCGAGACCGCCTTCAGGCGATGCTCGTAGTGCCCCCAGCCTTCGGCGAAGCGCCCGCACCTCAGCAGGCAGATGGCGAGGTTCACCCCGGCGTCGCTGTGCCCGGGATCGATCGCGATCGCGCGGCGGAAGCCGGCGATGGCGTCCTCGTCGCGGCCCGCCGCGTCCCGCAGGCGCGCGAGCTCGTACCAGGCCTCCGCGTTATTCGCGTCCCTCTGGACCGCGGCCTCGAGGCTCGCGATGGCGTCCCCCTCGCGCCCCAGTCGGGCCAGGGCGATGCCGCGGTTGACCCAGGCGCGGGCGTAGCCGGGCCGCGCCTCGGTGGCATCCGTCGCCGCCGTGAGGGCGTCTTCGAGGCGGCCGAGCCCGATCAGGCAGCTCGCGATGTTGTTGAGCGCATGCGTGAAGCCGGGCTCGATCCGCAGCGCGGAGCGGTAGGCGGCGATCGCCTCCTCCGCCCGTCCCGCGGCGCGGAGCGCGTCGCCCCGGTTGTAATGGACCACCGCCAGGGCGGGGTCGAGGGCGAGGGCGGCATCGAAGCACTGGATCGCCTCTTCCTGACTGCCGGCATGGCTCAGCGCGTTGCCGAGGTTGTTGAGGACGTGCGGCGCCAAGGGATTGCGCGCGCGCGCCATGCGGAAGCTCTCGACCGCGCCCTGGTAGTCGCCGAGTGCCATCAGCACGTCGCCCTGGATGTTGAGCGCATCGCCGCTGTCGGGCCTGAGCGCGAGCGCCCGGCCGATGGCCCCGCGCGCGTCCGAGGGCCGGCCCGCCGCGGAAAGGGCGATGGCGGAGAGGCAGAGCGCATCGAAATTCGAGGGCTCTTCGGCAAGGATGTCCTGGAACAGGGCCACCGCCTCGGGCAACCGCCCCCGCTGCAGGAATGCGATCGCTTCCTCCAGCTTCCGGGTGATCGCCTGCGGGCCGGTCATGGCGTCCCCCAGACGGCCCGGGCGATGTCCTCGAGCGGCCAGTCGCGTTTACGCCGGTAGAGGGTCATGGATTTGTACCAGGGGATGGAGGAGCCCACCTGGCCGTAGCGCCACTCCGCCCGCTCGGGCACCAGCACATGGGTATCCGCACCGAGCGCGCCCGCGCAATGGGCCGCCGTGCAGGTCACGCTGATGACGGTATCGAGCGCCGCGAGCAGCGCCGCGGTGTCGTCGTAGCCCTCGCTCTCGGTGACCTCGGGCCAATGATGGACGCGCTGTCCGGTTTCCCGGAACAGCGTTTCGGTCTCTTCCCTGGCCGCGGCGAGGTGGCTCAGGGAGACGAATTGCGCCGGGCGCGCCATCAGGGGAAGGAGGTCGGCGAGCGCAAGCGAGCGGCGCTGCTCGCGCATCGATCCGACGCCGCCCCGCCACATGACGCCCACCTTCCTCTCCGGGCCGAGGGCATCGAGCCGCGCCCGGAACGCGGAAACCCGCGCGGGATCGGGCACCAGGTAGGGCGTCCCCGGAAAGTCCCCGGGCTGCCCGCGCAATGCGCCCGCGAGCGAGCCGATGAAGCAGCGCCGCTCCGGCGCCATCCGCTCCGCGAGCGCGGGCAGTTCGTCGTGGGCATGGACGTCGGTGCCGGGGAAGGAGCGGGCGAAGAGGCCCTTGAGCCGCCGGTCGGCGACCAGGACGGGGCGGACGTTCCGCGCGATCGCGTCGGGGATCAGGGAGGCGAACATGATCTCGTCGCCGAGCCCCTGCTCGCCGATGATCATGAGGGGCTCTTCCGTCCCCTCCCCCGTCCCCTCCCCCGGGCCGGGGGAGGGGACGGGGAGGCGCCGGGGATCGAAGTTGGCTGTGATGGCGCCGAAGCGGTTGACGTGCCCCGCCTCGCGGAGCCGGGCCTCGTAGAGCGCCCAGCCCTCGGGAAATTCGCCCCGGCCGAGGAGCTCGAGGCCGAGGTTGAGGGCGGTGTCCGCGTCCTCGGGGTCGAGGCGGAGCGCCTCGCGGTAGCGCGCGATCCCCTCCTCGACCTCGCCGTCCTCGACGAGCGCGCGGGCGAGGTTGTAGACGGCCTCGGCCATCGCCGGATCGGCGGCGACGGCCTTGCGGTAGTTCGCGATCCCCTCGGCCCGCCGCCCGAGCGCGAGCTCGGACTTGCCGAGGTTGTAAAGCGCCCGCGCGTAGCCTGGAGCGGCCCTGAGGGTCTCCTCGAAGGCCGCGACCGCCTCGTCATGGCGCCCGAGCGCGGCCAACGAGGTGCCGATGTTGTTGCCGGCCTCGGCGAAGTCCGGCCTGAGGCCCAGCACCGTGCGGTAGGCGGCGATGGCGTCCTCGTGCCGGCCGAGCCTTTTCAGCGCGTTGCCCCGGTTGAAATGGGCGATGAAGAGCCGGGGCGCCAGCTCCGCCGCCGCATCGAAGGCCGCGAGCGCCGCCTCGGGCCGGCCGTCGAGGGCGAGCGCGTTGCCGAGGGCGATGCGGGCCTCCACCCAGCCGGGCCTGAGCGACGCTGCCTTCTTAAGCGCCTTGGCGCCCTCCCCCGGCTCGCCCGATGCCGCCAGGGCGTTGCCGAGGTTGAACAGCGCGTCGGCGAACTCGGGATCGAGGCTGAGCGCCTTGCGGAAATGGGCGAGCGCGCGGGGGATCATCTGCCGCTCCGCGTAGATGTTGCCGGCGGCGTTGTGGATGTCCTTGTCGTCGGGCGCCCGCTTGAGCGCCTTGGCGATGGTCCGGACCGCCGCCTCGTGATGGCCCGACTGCGCCTCCGCCATGGCGCAGAGATGGTACGCCCGCGCATTGTTGGGCTCGCGCTTGATCACCGCGTGGTAGGCCGCCACGGCGTCCCTCAACCGGCCCGCGCGATGCAGCGCGTGCGCCTCGTGCAGAACATGGTTTCCCGGCGGAAATGCATTCATGGTGCGGCGCCTTTCATGCCCGTTCATCGCTCTTCACCGGCCGGAACGGCCCCGAGGAAGGTCTCTGCCGGCCTCGGTCGGCCGGGAGAAGGCCGGAACGCTCACGGCCTTAAGGGTATCAGCTAACGATTCGGGCGGGAATGCGTCCGTGGGATGCGCGGCGGAGGGGGTCCGTCGAGGGGGCGCCCGGCCAGAGGGGGGTGGCCGGGCGCCGCTGGCCTCGAGAGCCAGGGGCGGCCCTAGGGGGCAAGGCCGCCCTGGCGGGATCAGGTGATCCCGCTTTAAGCTCTAAGATGGGGCGGGCAGGTTTAAGAATCAATGGTTCAAAGCGCTGATTTTTAATTTTTTCGTAAAAATTTGAGACTCCAGGGTTTTCAACACTTTTTGGGTTAATCCGAATTGATTGAGCGGTGATTATTTCGGGTAATCTTCGGTGTCGGGCGGGGTGAACTCGAAGCGCTCCGGATCGAGCTTGATATTGAACCGGGGATTCTCCAGCGACACCCGGGTTTCCCCGCCCTGGCCGTCGACGACGACCCATTGCCTAAGGCTGAGCGGGCCGTCGTCGAACACCAGGGTGAGCGTCCCGGCCTCGGGCGAATCGGCCTGCGCCAGGGTCAGGCGGACGATGCCCCTCGTCTCCTCCAGCTTGCGCAGCGCGACGTCGCCCGAGAGGCGGATCTTCGGCCGCACCAGGAATCCCGCCAGGCTATCGTCGAGCGAGGCGTAGCTCCGCGATTGGAGGTCCTTGTCGTAGAGCATCAGGTAGTTGCTCTCGGTGAGGATGAGGACCGGCGAGGGCGGGTCGTATTCGATGCGCAGCTTGCCGGGCCGCGAGATCAGCACCGTGCCGCGCGAGACCTCGCCGGAGGGCCCGATCTGCAGGAACCGCGACCGCATGGTGCGGATGGAGTTGAGATAGGCCTCCACCCGGGAGACCAGATCGGCCTGCCCGGCGGTCGCCTCGGCGCGGGGCCCGGGGCCGGGGACGGCAAGGGTCGCGGCGGCGAAGAGGGCGGCACCGAGGAGGGCTGAGAGGAGGGGGCGGCGGGGGCGTTTCATGGGCGAAGGATATCCGGGGGAAGAGACCGAATTATGGCGGCCTCAGGCCCCGGAGCCGGGCAGCACCTCGCGCTTGCCCGCGTGGTTGGCCTGGCTGACGACGCCTTCGGCCTCCATCTGGTCCATGATCCGGGCCGCGCGGTTGTAGCCGATCTGCAGATGGCGCTGGATGAAGCTGGTGGACGCCCGGCGCTCGCGCAGCACCAGGGCCACCGCCTGGTCGTAGAGCGCGTCGCCCGAATCCCCGCCCGCGCCGTCGAACCCCATGGTCTCCTCCTCGGTCACCGCATCGACGTATTCCGGCTCGCCCTGGTCCTTGAGCGAGGCGACCACGCGCTCGACCTCGGCATCGGAGACGAAGGGCCCGTGGATGCGGGTCACGCGGCCGCCGCCGGCCATGTACAGCATGTCGCCCTGGCCGAGAAGCTGCTCCGCCCCCGACTCGCCCAGGATGGTGCGGCTGTCGATCTTGGAGGTGACCTGGAAGCTGATCCGGGTCGGGAAATTCGCCTTGATGGTGCCGGTGATGACGTCCACGGACGGCCGTTGCGTGGCCATGATGATGTGGATGCCGGCGGCCCGGGCCATCTGGCTCAGGCGCTGCACCGCGCCCTCGATCTCCTTGCCCGCGACCAGCATCAGGTCGGCCATCTCGTCGACCACGACGACGATCAGGGGCAGCGGTTCGAGGTCGAGCTCCTGCTCCTCCATGATCGGCTTGCCGGTGTCCGGGTCGTAGCCGGTCTGTACCGGGCGGATGAGCGGCGTGCCCTTGCGCTTGAGGTCGGCGAGGCGCTGGTTGAAGCTCGCGATGTTGCGCACGCCGAGATGGGACATCGCGTTGTAGCGGTGTTCCATCTCCTTCACCGTCCAGCGCAGCGCCACCACCGCCTTGCCCGGCTCGGTCACCACCGGCGCAAGCAGGTGCGGGATGCCGTCATAGACCGAGAGCTCCAGCATCTTGGGGTCGATCATGATGAAGCGGCATTCCTCGGGCGTGAGCCGGTAGAGGAGGGAGAGGATCATGGTGTTGATCGCCACCGACTTGCCCGATCCCGTGGTGCCGGCGATCAGCAGGTGTGGCATCCGCGCGAGGTCGGCCATCACCGGCGCGCCGCTGATGTCCTTGCCGAGAACCAGCGTCAGCTTGGACGAGGTGCGCTCGTAACCCTCCGAGGCGAGAAGCTCGCGCAGATAGACCATCTCCCGCCGCGCGTTCGGCAGCTCGATGCCGATGACGTTGCGTCCCGGCACCACGGCGATGCGCACGCTGACCGCGCTCATGGACCGGGCGATGTCGTCGGCCAGGCCGATCACCCGGGAGGACTTGATGCCGGGCGCGGGCTCGAGCTCATACAGCGTCACCACCGGCCCGGGGCGCACCTTGAGGATCTCCCCCTGGATGCCGAAATCCTCGAGCACCCCCTTCAGGAGCCTGGCATTGGCCTCGAGCGATTCCGGGCTCTGATCGAGGGCAGTGGCGCCGCCGGACTGGCTCTGGTCGAGGTGGTCGAGCGAGGGCAGCGCGTAATCGCCGTCGCGCACCAGGTCGAGGGTGGTCTGCCGGGCGGCCCGCGCCCGGGGGCCGGGCCGCGCGGCCTCGGGTCTGGGGGCGATGAGCGCCTCCGATGGGCGTTCGGGCCGCGGCGCGGGGGCGATAACCTCGCGCACCGGCTCGGGCGCGCGGGCGCGGGCGGGTTCCTCGCGGGGGACCCCCGGCATGCGCGGCTCGATCCGCGTCCTGCGCGCGGCCAAGCCGCGCTGGACCGAGGCGGTGAGGTCGCGGCTCGCGCTCAGGCCCGCCGCCGCGCCGCGCCCGGCGATGCGTCCGCCGGCCCTGGCCCCGTGCCAGGCGAAACGGCTGCCCGTGCGCCATTCCGAGCGGGAGAACCCCAGGACATAGAGGAGGACGACGAGGCCGAGGGCGAGGACCGGCAGGCTGACCACGAGGATCGGCGCGCTCACGCCGAAGCTTCCGAGGAAGGCCGCGATCTTGGACAGGACGAAATGCCCGAGATAGCCGCCGAGGCCCGAGCGCAGGCTCCAGCCCGCGGGCGGGGCGATGCCGGCGACGCCGGTCGCGGCGAGAACCAGGGCCGCGGGAAGGAGCGCGACGCGCAGCCAGAGCGCGCCGAGGTCCTTGCCCGTGAGGATGCGCAGGCCCCAGCCGATGAGCACCAGGCCGGGCAGCAGGGCCGCAAGTCCGATCGACTGCAGGCCGATGTCGGCGATCACCGCGCCCGGTGCCCCGAGCCAGTTCGCGACCGGCCCGTCGGCCGCGGTGTTGAGCGACGCATCGCGCGGCGAGAAGCTCGCGACCGCCGCGATCAGCGCCGCCCCCGCCGCCATCACGGCGAGGCCCAGGGCATCGACGGCGCGGCGGCGCAGGAAGGCGCGCAACCCCCGGGGCAGGAAGGGGGTTTTGCCGGTATCGATCGAGGTTCGCGCCATGGCCCTACCGATCTCCTCCTAGTTCAAGACCCGCCGCACGCGATGGAGCGCCTCGGCAATGGTATCGGGCTCGTGGACCAAGGCAAGGCGGATATACGGCGCCCCCGGGCGGGCGAGCTCCTCGCCGGGGGGACACAGGCAGCTTCCCGGCAGCACGCGCACGCCCGCCTCCGCCCACAGCCGCCTGGCCGCATCCATACCGTCGCCGACATCGAGCCACAAGAAAAACCCGCCGTCGGGCCGATAGAAGCCGTAGCGCCCGCCGAGCACCTCGGCGGCGAGGTCGAGCTTCTCGCGGTAGCGCCGCCGGCCGGCCTCGACATGGGCCTCGTCGCGCCAGAGCCGTTCCGCCGCGCGGACCACCGGCAGCGGCGACTGGACGCTGGCGAAGTTGCGCAAGGCGGCGAAGGCCTCGATCAGGCGGGCGCCGCCGGCGACGAAGCCCGAGCGCAGCCCCGGCGCGCCCGAGCGCTTGGAGAGAGAGTTGAACACCACCACGTGGTCGAGCGCTTCCCCGGCGCGGGCGCCGAAGGCCGCCGCCGCTTCCAGCGCGCCCACGGGCGGGGCGTCGAAATAGAGCTCGGAATAGCATTCGTCCATCGCCAGGATGAAATCGAACTCGATGGCGCGGGCGATCAGCGCGCGGAGCGCCTCGAGGGAGATCGCGGCGCCTTGCGGGTTGGCCGGGGAACAGAGATAGACGAGCGCCGTCCTCCTGAGAACCGCCTCCTCAACCGCCGCGAAATCGGGCAGAAACCACGTCTCCGCCGTCGCCGGCAGGAACACGGGCTCGGCGCCCGCCATCACCGCCGCCCCGGCATAGACGTGGTAGAGCGGGTTGGGCACCAGCACCAGCGGGCGGCCCCCGCTTTCCGCCTTCGCCGGCGGCACGGCGAGGAGCGCGAACATGAAGATCGCCTCGCGCGTGCCGGCGACGGGCAGGACGTTGGCGTCGGGAGAGATGAACCCGGGATCGAGGCGGTAGCGCGCCGCCAGCCAGTCGGCGACGGCGGCCCGGAAGCCCGGCGTGCCGCGGAGCGGCGGATACCGCCCCCAGTCGGCGCCGCCGGCGGCGAGCGTCTCGGCGACGATCGCGGGCGGCTCGTGGCGCGGCTCGCCGAGCGACATCAGGATCGGCTCGGCTCCGGCCACCGGGGCGAGCCCGTCGAGCAGCCTGGCCAGCCGCTCGAAGGGATAGGGGATGAGCTCGGCGAGACGGGAGTTCAACATGACGCGCGAGATTACACCAGATTTTGCGGCTGCAACCAGCTTTACCACAAGACATTCTAGGGATCGGGCTGGGGCAGATCATGGTTGTCGGAATCGCCGAAGGCATTCCGACAACCATGTGAATCCGCTCTACTCATTTGAAGGAGATCGGATTGACATGATGTGTCGGAAACTTGACGTGTTTCCGACACATCATGACCTGATCTATAGCATGTAGCCGCGTTCGCCGTGGCTGCGCACGTCGAGGCCTTCCTGCTCCGATTCCGGATCGACCCGCAGCCCGACCAGCGCCTTGATCACCTTGACGATGATGAGGGTGGCGATCGCCGTGTAGAGGACCGTCGCCACGACGCCGACGGCCTGGATGCCGAGCTGGCCGAGGATCGAGAGCTTGGAGGCGCCGAGCCCGCCCAGTGCGGTCGCCCCGAACACCGCGGTCAGCAGCGTGCCGGTGCAGCCGCCGACGCCGTGCACCGCCATGACGTCGAGCGAATCGTCGACGCGGCAGCGCGACTTCACGATGCCGACCGAGACGTAGCAGAGCCCGCCGGCGACGGCGCCGATGACCAGCGCGCCCGCCGGGCCGACGAAGCCCGAGGCCGGGGTGATGGTGGCGAGCCCGGCGATCGCGCCGGTGGTGATGCCCACCAGGGTCGGCTTGCCGTGGCCGATCCATTCGATCAGCATCCAGGTCAGCGCCGCGGTGGCGGCGGAGATGTGGGTGACGGTGATCGCCATGCCGGCGGCGCCGTCGGAAGCCAGCGCCGAGCCGCCGTTGAAGCCGTACCAGCCGACCCACAGCATCGCCGCGCCCATCATCACCAGGCCCGGGCTGTGGGGCGGATCGAGTTCCGTGGGGAAGCCGCGCCGCCCGCCGATCTCGCGGGCGAAGACGAAGGCGGCGGTGCCGCAGGTGGCGTGGACCACCAGGCCGCCGGCGAAGTCCTGGACCCCCATGGCGCCGAGCCAGCCGCCGCCCCACACCCAGTGGGCCACCGGCGCGTAGACCACGATCAGCCACGCGATGGTGAACAGCACCATGGCGGAGAACTTCACGCGCTCGACATAGGCGCCGACGATCAGCGCCGGGGTGATGATGGCGAAGGTCATCTGGAACATGAAGAAGACCACCTCGGGCAGGGTGCCGTTCAGAGTGCCGGTGCCGATGCCCGCGAGGAACGCCTTGCCGAGCCCGCCGATATAGGCATTCGCCCCGCCGCCGTCGCCGAACGCCAGCGAGTAGACGCCGGCCAGCCACAGCACCGAGACCAGGCAGGCGATGGCGAAGCAGTGCATCATCACGCTGAGGACGTTCTGGGCCCGGACCAGCCCGCCGTAGAACAGCGCCAGGCCGGGCAGCGTCATGAACAGCACCAGCGCGGTGGCGGTCATGATCCATGCCGTGTTGGCGGGATCGAGCTTGGCCGTCCCCTGGGCCATGGCCTCGGGCGCGCCGATCACGAGCGCCGCCGCGGCGCCGATGAGCAGTGTGAGACTTATGCGAATTGCCGACATTCCTTGTTCCCCTTGCTTCTTCTCGTGGTCCGGGCGGTGCCGCCCGTCATGGTCGAGGCGCCGCCGTCCTTGGCGCCGCATCCGGGGGGTCTCCGCCCGCCGGCCCGGCCGAACCTGGTGAAAATTTGTGCAATTGTTGTGAAACCTGGCGCCGGAAGGCCGTGCCCGCGGACGCCGCCCGATTCCCGGTCCGGCCCCCGCGCCGCTGTCCAATGGCCCTGATTTCGCCCTGTTACCCCCGTTTCTTCGCGTTTTCGGCGCCGCGGGGCTGTCCGCCCTCTCCATCCGTGCCGGCGCCGTTTGGCCGGTTCCCTTCAAGGCCCGTGCCGAATCGGGGCGACGCTCACGATTTCAATCGCTTAGCGCCCAGGGACCGGCGCGGCGGCCGGCCCGGGGCGGGCCCGGGGCGGGAAAGTCCCGTGCCCTTGCATAAGATTTGTGCAGAATGTGCATGCCCATGAAAAAGGCCCGGAAGGGATGCCTTCCGGGCCAGTCTACGAAGAAGGGGGGCAGGGCATGCCCCCGGGGAACCGGTCCCGCGGGGCGGGACCGGAATCGGTTTATTGGACGCTTTCGCCGTGCAGCGACTGGTCGAGGCCCATGCGCTCGTCCTCCTCGCTGACCCGGAGGCCGACGATCAGGTCGATGACCTTGAGGATCACGGCCGAGGCCACCGCGCACCACACGATGGTGAAGACGATGCCTTCGACCTGGATCCAGAGCTGCCCGACATTACCCTCGAGCACGCCCGAGGTGCCGCCGATCGCCTTGGCCGCGAACACGCCGGTCAACAGCGCGCCGACGATGCCGCCGATGCCGTGGATGCCGAAGCAGTCGAGCGAGTCGTCATAGCCCACCATCCTCTTGAGGCTGGTCGCCGCCCAGTAGCAGATGATGCCGGCGGCGATGCCGATCACCAGCGCGCCCGCCGGGGCGACGAAGCCCGAGGCCGGGGTGATCGCCACCAGCCCGGCGACGGCGCCGGAGATGATGCCGAGCACCGAGGGCTTGCCCCTGAGCGCCCATTCGGTGAACATCCAGGCCAATGCCGCGGCCGCGGTCGCGATCTGGGTGACCGCCATGGCCATGCCCGCGCCGGCGTTGGCCGCCACCGCGGAGCCGGCGTTGAAGCCGAACCAGCCGACCCACAGCAGCGAGGCGCCGATGACCGAAAGGGTCAGGTTGTGCGGCGCCATGTTCTCGGTGCCGTAGCCGACGCGCTTGCCCAGCATGAAGGCGCAGACGAGGCCCGCGACGCCCGCGTTGATGTGCACCACGGTGCCGCCCGCGAAATCCAGCACGCCCCACTTGCTCAGGAATCCGCCGCCCCACACCCAGTGGGTGATCGGCGAATAGACCACGATCGACCACAGTCCGATGAACCACAGCATCGCCGAGAACTTCATGCGGTCGGCGAAGGCGCCGGCGATCAGCGCCGGGGTGATGATGGCGAAGGTCATCTGGAAGATCACGAAGACCGATTCCGGGATCGTGCCGCTCAAGGTGTCCTTGCCCATGTGGCCGAGCATCGCCTTGGAGAAGTCCCCGACATAGGCGTTGCCCGCGCCGAAGGCGAGCGAATAGCCCACCACCATCCACACGATGGTGATCAGGCAGGTGATGGCGAAGGCCTGCATCACCGCGGCCAGCACGCCCTTCTTGCGGACCATGCCGCCGTAGAACATGGCGAGCCCCGGGATGGTCATCAACAGGACCAGCGCCGTGGACGTCAGCATCCATGCGGTATCGCCGGAATCCAGCTTCGGCGGCGCCGCCTGGGCGAAGGCCGCTCCGGCATGGGCCGTCATCCCCAAGAGGACGGTGCCGAGCCCGGCCGTGATTCTTTTGAGAATAAGCATCGATCTCTCCTTTTCTTCGTGCCTCTTTTCGGGTTAGAGCGCGTCGCCGTCGGTTTCGCCGGTGCGGATGCGCACGGCGCGGCTGATGTCGGAGACGAATATCTTGCCGTCGCCGATCTTGCCGGTGGCGGCGGCCTTCTGGATGGCTTCCACCACCCGGTCGGCGATATCGTCGGTGACGGCGACCTCGATCTTCATCTTGGGAAGGAAGTCGATGGCGTATTCCGCACCCCTGTAAATCTCCGTATGGCCCTTCTGGCGGCCAAACCCCTTGACCTCGCTCACGGTCATGCCTTGCACGCCCGCTTCCGAGAGGGCGTCGCGAACCGGATCGAGCATGAATGGCTTGATGATAGCCATGATCATTTTCATCGTTGGTACCCCTTCGTTGATTTCCGTGCCCCGGGGGGACCTGCATCTCAATTCAAGGGCCGTGCCGGTTTTAACGATTTGTTAAAAGATCACGATATTTCAGATGCTTAGAGATGGGTCCGCGCGGGCCTTCCGGCCCCGTTCCGGGCACCGCTCCCGCAAATTGCCTAATTAATGCGCATAAATTCAGCACTGCGTAAAATTTCGCCTAGGAATCGGGCTTTACCCCCGGGAGAGGCTGGTGGACACTGCCGCGATGAGCGCGGACGGCACGGACGGCGGCATGTGGAAGGCCGATGTGGCGGTGGCCGGCGGCGGCATGGCGGGGCTGACCCTCGCCCTCGCCCTGGCCTCGGCGGGCGTCTCCGTCACCGTGGTCGAGCGCGACGATCCCGGGGCCTGGGCCGATGACGCCTTCGACGGGCGGGTTTCGGCGATCGCCGCGGGCTCGCGCCGGGTGCTCGAGACCCTCGGCGCCTGGGCGGCGATGGCGCGGGCGGCCGAGCCCATCCTCGATATCCGCGTGACCGACGACGACCAGCCCTTCCTCCTGCATTTCGGCCATGAGGAGCTCGGCGCGGGGCCCTTGGGCCACATCGTCGAGAACCGCGTCATCCGCGCGGCGCTGGCGGCGGCGGTGAAGGCCGAGGACCGCATCCGGCTCCTCGCGCCCGCGGGGATCGCCGCGGTCGAGCGCGACCGCCGCTCGGCGACCCTCACGCTCGGGGACGGCCGGCACGTCACGGCCGCGCTGCTGGTCGGGGCCGACGGGCGCGGATCCCTGGTGCGGGAAAGCGCCGGCATCAGCCAGACCCACTGGCGCTACGACCAGGCGGCGGTCGTCACCACGGTGATCCACGACCGGCCCCACGAGGGCACGGCGGAGGAGCGGTTCCTGGCCGCGGGCCCGTTCGCCATCCTGCCGATGACCGACGACGAGGCGGGCCGGCACCGCTCGTCCATCGTCTGGACCGAACGGGCGAACCTGGTGCCCGCCTATCTCGACCTCGGCGTCCCGGATTTCGATGCCGAGATCGGGGCGCGCTTCGGCGATCACCTCGGTGCGGTGCGGGCGAGCGGTCCGCGCTGGTCCTATCCCCTCGGCCTCAACCTCGCCGAGACCTACATCGCCGAGCGCCTCGCCCTGATCGGCGACGCCGCCCACGGCATCCACCCGATCGCCGGCCAGGGACTCAATCTCGGCATCCGCGACGCCGCCGCCTTGGCCCAGGTGGTGGTGGACAACCGCCGCCTCGGCCTCGATTTCGGGATGACGACGGCGCTCGAGGGGTATGAGCGCTGGCGGCGCTTCGACAACGTGGCGCTCGCCGCCACCACCGATATCCTCAACCGCCTGTTCTCCAACACGTTCGGCCCGCTGCGCCTCGCCCGCGGGCTCGGCCTCGCCGCCGTCGGCCGCATCGGACCGGCGCGGCGCCTGTTCATGCGCGAGGCCATGGGTCTCGCGGGCGACCTGCCCCGCCTCGTCCGGGGCGAGGCGCTCTAGCGTCTGTCCTCATGGAGGCGGGCGGCCGCATATAACCAATCGGTTAAATGAAAGGGTTTTTTTGCTTTATAAAGCCCGGTCCGCCGCCGGGGACCAGCGCGGCGGGCGGCCCGGCTCAGGGGTCGCGGCTCAGACCGTCGCGGGCGAGCGCATCGAGATAGCCCCGCCACCTCACGTCCTTCCGGTCCGCGAGCTCCCGGAAATAGGCCCAGGAATAGATGCCGGTATCGTGGCCGTCGTCGAAGATGATCCGGAGCGCGTAGTTGCCGACCACCTCCAGCGCCGCGATCCCCACCCCGCGCTTGCCCGGCACCGTCACCGCCCGGCCCGGCCCGTGGCCCTGGACCTCGGCGGAGGGCGAGAGCACGCGCAGGAACTCGGCGTCGAAGGCCTCGCGCGCGCCGTCGGAAAAGGTGAGGTGAAGCCGGCGCGCGGCCCGGTCGAGCCGGGCTTCGGTCACGGTCAACGGCGTGGGGGGCGGCGGCGCGGGGGGTTCGGGCGCCATGGGCGGGCGGCCTAGGCCTGGTCGCCGATCACCCGCGCCTCGTCGGCCAGCATGATGGGGATGCCGTCGCGGATCGGGTAGGCGAGGCCCGCCTGCTCCGAGATCAGCTCCTGGGCCTCGGCATCGTAGCGGAGCGGCCCCTTGGTCAGCGGGCAGACCAGGATCTCGAGAAGCTTGGGGTCGATGCGGTTGGAATCGTCTTGGCTCATGGTTCGCCCTCGGTCAGTGACGGGTGCCTTCGCCGCGTTCGCCGCCGCCCGCCATATCGAGGAGCGCGAGCAGCACGTGGCAGCGCTCCGCCGCGCCCTCGGCCTCCAGGAGCGCCTGTTTCTCCGAGGCGTCGAAGGGACAGCCCATGGCCAGGAAGGTGACGAGATCGCGGTCCTCCATCTTTTCGATCGCCGCCCAGTTGGGTTCGACCTTCTGGGCCCGGAAATAGCGCTTGAGCGACTCGGTCAGCCGCGTCCGGTCGATGGCGCTACCCGGTTGCGGCTCGAGATCCGCCTCGAACTCGGAAAAATCGGGGCGCACCCGGCGGTAGCCGTGCAACAGCGGAAGCTCCTCGCGGATGCGGAAGCGCGCGACGCCCGCGAGGTTGATCAGATAGCGCCCGTCGCCGGTCTCGGCGAAGCTCACCATCCGTCCGGCGCAGCCGGTGGGATAGACCTCCGGCCCCGTCCGTCCCGACGCGGCGAGGCCGTCTGCGTCGTCGGCGCCGGTCGGCTGGATCATGCCGATCATGCGCGCCTCGGTCTTCAGCGCGTCGGCGGTCATGGCGAGGTAGCGGGGCTCGAAGATGTTGAGCGGCAGCGTGCCGCCCGGCAGCAGCAGCACGCCGGCCAGGGGAAAGATCGGCAGGACGTCGGGCAGGTCTTCGAAGGCCGGATCGAAGGGGCTCGGGCTCACGATCGTCTCACGAGAAGAGCAGCGTCGACAGGCGCTCGCGCCCTTCGGCGGTCAGCGGGTCTTCGGGGCCCCAGGCCTCGAACATCTTGAGGAGCTGCTTGCGGGCGGCGCCTTCGTTCCAGCCGGCGTTGCGGCGGACGACCTCGAGCAGCGCGTCCACCGCGCCCGCGCGGTCGCCGCCGGCGAACAGCGCCATCGCGAGGTCGAAACGCGCCTGGTGGTCGGCCGGGTTGGCTTCGACCTTGGCGGCGAGCTCGGCCGCGGCGCCCGCGTCCTTGCTCTCGGCCGCGAGGTCGAGGGCGCTCTGTACCGCGGCGACGTCCGGGTCGCCGCGCTTGTCCTCGGGCACGCTGTCGATCAGGTTGCGCGCGGCCTCGCTCTCGCCGGCGGCGAGGTAGCACCGGGCGAGCCCGGCCAGCCCGGCGACGTTCTTTTCCTCCGATTCCAGCACCCTGGCGAACTTCTGCATGGCGGTGCCGTGGTCGTCCTTGGCCAGCGCCGCCTTGCCCTCGGCGATGAGCTGCGCCGTCGGCGTGCCTTCGGCGTCCACGCCCCCGCCCATGGCGGTCGCCGACTCGATCACCCGGTCGACGAACGCCTTGACCTCGCTTTCGGGCAGCGCCCCCTGGAAGCCGTCCAGCGGCCGGCCCCCGAAGAAGGCGTAGACCGTCGGGATCGACTGGATGCGGAGCTGCTGGGCGAGCGACTGGTTGTTGTCGATATCGACCTTGGCGAGGCGCACCTTGCCGCCGGCCTCGCGCACCAGTTTCTCCAGCGTCGGCCCGAGCTGCTTGCAGGGCCCGCACCAGGTCGCCCAGAAATCGACGATGACCGGCACCGTCTGGCTCGCCTCGATCACCTCGGTCATGAAGGCCGCGGTGTCGACGTCCTTGATCAGGTCTCCGGGGCCGGCCTGGGCCGCGGCGGTGCCGTCCGCACCGGGGATAGTGTCCATTACGCCGTCTTCTCTCTTTCTGCTTCTGCTGCTTCTGCTTCTGCTGCGGTTGTCTCTTCCCGGACCCGGCGCCTCGGCTCCACCGGGGCCGCGCCGGCGGGCCGCCGCAAGGATCGAGCCCGAACCCGGGTCACCCTAAGATGGGGGACCGCCCGGGCCCCGTCAATGGCGGCGTCCGGCAGGCTTTCCCGCACCATAGCCCGGGCCCGGCCCCCTGGAAAAGGGAGGAATGCAAGGCTTGCGAGGCGGTCGAGGGGGGCCTGGGCGGATCGCCAATGGCCCCGCCGCTCCAAGAGGTCTTGCATTGAGCGCAAGTTTTATTATGATCGCGGGCCTTCCGGGCGCCCGGCGTCGCCTCCGGCTGCCGGAAGCGAAGTACGGGTCTTATCGCAGTTCAGGTCTTGTAAAGGCGGGGTCCTGTAATATCGGGGCCCATCCAAAAGTGCGCGGGCGTAGCTCAGGGGTAGAGCGCAACCTTGCCAAGGTTGAAGTCGTGAGTTCGAATCTCATCGCCCGCTCCACTTTTCCTCTCCTTCGGTTATCCTGATCCCGGGATCCGTCCGGCCGGCGCCGCGTGCCGGCGGCGGCGGCGGAAGGCGCCCGAGGGGCGCGAGGCGGAGGGACGCGATGCTGCAATACCGGCGGTTCTGCCTGAGCCTGTTCGTCGTCTTCGTCCTCTACTGGGCGGCGCTCGCTGTCGAGCCGCTCGACCGCTCCGACTGGCTTCTCGAGAACATCCTCACCCTCATCTTCGTGCCGCTGATCGCGGCCTCGTTCTGGGTGCTGCCGCTCTCGCGCGTGTCGTACGCGCTGATCTTCCTGTTCCTCTGCCTGCACAGCCTGGGCGCGCATTATACCTACGGGCTGGTACCCTACGACGCCTGGTCCGAGGCGCTCACCGGCACCCGGCTCAACGCGGTGATGGGCTGGGAGCGCAACCATTTCGACCGCCTGGTGCATTTCTGCTACGGGCTGCTCCTCGCCTATCCGGTGCGCGAGCTCTTCTTCCGGGTCGCCAACGCCCGCGGCTTCTGGAGCTATTTCCTGCCGCTCGACGTGGTGATGTCGACCTCCATGGTGTTCGAGCTGATCGAATGGGCAGTGGCGGTCCGCGTCGGCGGCGATCTCGGCATGGCCTATCTCGGCACCCAGGGCGATGTCTGGGACGCCCACAAGGACATGGCGCTGGCCAGCACCGGCGCGCTGATCGCGATGCTCCTCACCATGGCCATCAACCGCCGCTGGCAGCACGATTTCGCCCGCGAATGGCAGACCAGCCTCCGGGTCAAGATAACCGAGCCCCTGGGCGAGTGGGAGATCGCCCGGATGCTGCGCCGCCGCCGCCGGCGCTGAACCCGGGGCGGCGGCCGCGGGTCCGGCCGGCTCAGGCGCTGGCGCGGCGGGGCAGCGCGAGGACCTCGCCCCTGGGCGCCTCGCCGATTAGCCCGTAGAGCTCCTCGCGGCATTTCTCCAGATGGGAGACGGTGCGGGAATCTTCGGAGTCGTAAATTTCAACGCAGCTCAGCTTGATCTCGACGAGGTCGATCAGCGTGTCGACCGACTTTTTCGAAAGCGGCATGTCATCCTCCTATCTACCTGAACCGAGGCTGAATCCGGCGGCGATGATCGGATGGAATTGATTAAAAGGCGGTAAAAACCGGGGTTTTTTAGGCGCGAGCAAGGTCTTGACATCGCCGGGGCCCGACCTAGATGGGTTTTTTGGAAGTGCCTGCCCGCCTCCCGGACGGCGGCGGCATGAAGGCAAGACGCGGGTCCGAGAGAAAGGACATGGGAACAGAACCACCGGACCAGGCGTCGCGGCCATCGTCATGCATGTTGATCGGAAGAGGATTTATAGCGATGAACCTTCTCCTTGAGACGGCCTTCGACCGGCTTCTTTCCAGATACGTACGAACCTTCGGCGAACAGCCCCCCTTCACCAGCGCGACCGCGGAGGAGGTCATCGGCCATATGCGCCGCCGCCTCGCGGAAACGCGCGCGGCCGATGGATTTCCGCGCGCGCCCCTGCTTCCGCGGGCCGCGCGGCGGGCCCCGCGGGCCGAAGCGTCGCCCCCGTGCCGTTGAGACCACGGGAGTTGGGCGATGCAAGAGATCTTCGATCCGACGCGTGCCGGTGCCGCGATCGAGGCCCGTGACGGCGGCGCGGGCCCGGGCGCGGCGCCGCTGATCCCGTGCGACGCGGGAACCGCCTATAATTTCGAGCGACAGGGTGAGGGCGTCTACTGTCTGACGCTCCCGGTCCCGGGCTTCGACGAGGACGACGTCCTCGTGCGGGCGGCCGGCGGCACCCTGCGGGTCACCGGCGCATCGAGCCTCGTCGATCCGGAGGGCGAGGTCCTCCATCGCGGGCTTGCCGGCAGGCTCGGTCTCACCTTCCTGATGACCCGCCCGCTCGACGTGGCCGATGTGGAGTTGCGCTGCGGCCTGCTCAGGATCTGGCTGCGCGCGCAGCCGGGGGGTGCGGTCGAGGCGGCCATCCCGCCGCGCCTCATCGGCGTCGAGGCCTTCGCCCTGGCGGCCTGAGCCTGAATCCGCCACAGGCGTCTGGAACGGCGCTCCGAGCCGGCGGCCGGCCTCGGTCGAGGTTGGCGGGGCGTACGTCCCGTAATGGAGAGTTAACCATATATGTCCTATGCTTAACGGCGCGCGCCCTCTATCCGGCGGGCGCGTGAATCGTGCGTGCGTGATTTCCGGTTTTTTGTCGGATGACATCTTTAGGGGAAGGCCATGGCCGAAGTGATGGATGGGATGACCCGCAAGAAGGCGGACCGTATCGTGCGCCTCGGGAAAAGGGGTTGCAAAGGAGCCGCCGCGCGCCTGACCGAGCATTTCCTGCGCGCCTATTACCGCAGGCTCCCCTACGACGATATCGCCCCCTATTCCGATGCCGCCCTCGCCGGCCAGGCGAGGAGCTTTCTCGCCTTCGCCAAGCGCCGCAAGCCGGGCGGACCCCTGATCCGCGTGTTCAATCCCACGGACGAGGCGGACGGCTGGGCCTCGGACCACACCGCGATCGAGATCGTCAACGACGACATGCCCTTCCTCGTCGACTCGGTCACCGCGGCGCTCAACACCCGAGGCTATGGGGTGCGACTGTTGATCCATCCGGTGATCGGCGTCAGGCGCAACGCCAGGGGCGACATGACCGAAATCGCCGAGAACGGCTCGAACCTGCCCCGGGAGTCCTTCATCCACATCGGCCTCGACCGGCAGGCGGCGGCGCGCGAGATGGCCGACCTCGAGCTCATGCTCGAAGCCGTGCTCAGGGACGTGCGGCTCGCGATCCGTGACTGGATGCCGATGCGCGGCATGCTGCAGGAGATCATCCGCGATTTCCCGCTGAGCCTGGAGGGGGTCAGCACCGAGGAGCTCGAGGAAATCCGCGCCTTCCTGCGCTGGCTCGACGACGACCACTTCACCTTCCTCGGCTACCGCCAATACAACTTCTCGAAGACCGACAAGGCCGACGACGCCGTGGTCTCGGGGTCCGGCCTCGGCATCCTCTCCAATCCCAAGGCGCGGGTCTTCCAGACCGACGATTCGCGTCTCTCGCCCTCGGCGCGCCGGGCGCTCGCCGAATCCGGCCTGCTGAGCATCTCCAAGGGCAACCGGCGTTCCAACGTGCATCGTTCGGTGCACATGGACACCATCGGCATCAAGATCCTGGACGGGCGGGGCCGGGCGTTGGGGGAACACCGCTTCGTCGGCCTGTTCACCTCCCATGCCTACAGCCTGAGCCCGCGGTTCATTCCCCTGCTCAGGCGCAAGATCGAGCGTGTGGTCTCCGCCGCCGGGTTCGACCGCGCCAGCCACGACGGCAAGGCGCTGCTGCATATTCTCGAGACCTATCCGCGGGACGAGCTGTTCCAGATCTCGGAACAGGACCTGATGGAGACCGGTGTCGGCATCCTGCACCTGCAGGAGCGCCAGCGCACGGCGCTGTTCACCCGCCGCGATCCGCTGGAGCGTTACGTCTCCTGCCTGGTGTTCACGCCCAAGGACGGTTTCGAAACGTCGCTGCGCGAGAAGTTCGAAGAGATCCTGTGCCGCTCCATGGACGGAACCATTTCCGCCTTCTACACCCATATCGGCGACGAGCCGCTGGCGCGGGTGCACTTCATCGTCAAGACGCATCCCGGCAAGGTGCCGAAATACGACCGCGAGGCCGTGGAACGCGAGCTCGCCGCCGCCGCCCGCTCCTGGACCGAGGACCTTCACGACGCCCTGATCTCGGGCCACGGCGAGCGCCAGGGGCTCTCGCTGTTCAGCCGTTACCAGCGCGCCTTTCCCGCCGCCTACAAGGAGGATTTCTCCGCCTGCCAGGCGGTCCACGACATCGACATGGTGGAAGCGGCCCAGGCGGCGGGGGAGATCACCCTCAACCTCTACCGGCGCCAGGGCGAGAGCGACGAAAAGCTGCGTCTCAAGGTCTACCGCGCCGGCGAGCCGCTCGCGCTTTCCGATGTGCTTCCCATGCTGGAGAACATGGGCCTCAGGGTCATCGAGGAGATCCCCTTCGACCTGATCCCGGTCGGGGGAATGCCGCTCTGGATCCACGATTTCGGCATGGAGCGGAAGCTTGCCCCCAGGTCCGAGGAGATCGGCTTCGCCGTCCAGAAGGAGCGCTTCGAGGAGGCCTTCACCCGGCTTTGGCGGGGCGAGACCCAGGACGACGGTTTCAACCAGCTGGTCCTGGCGGAAGGGCTCTCCTGGCGCGAGGTCAAACTGATCCGCGCCTATTCCAAGTACCTGCGCCAGGCGCAGGCGCCGTTCTCCCCCGAATCGATGATCGCGGCCTTCGTCTGCAACCCGGGCTTCGCGCGCCGGGCGGTCGACCTCTTCGCCGCCCGCTTCGACCCCGCCACCCGGGAGAAATCGGAATCCCGCGAGGTGACGCTCGAGGTCGCGTTCGAGGACGCGCTGGACGCGGTGAAAAGCCTCGAGGAAGACCGCATCCTGAGACGGTTCCTCAACCTCGTGATGGCGACGGTCCGCACCAACTACTTCCAGCCGGGCGAGGACGGCGGACCGAAACCCTACGTCTCCTTCAAGCTCGACAGCGGCGCCATCGACGAGCTGCCCCTGCCGCGGCCGTGGCGGGAAATCTTCGTCTATTCCGCGCGCATGGAAGGCATCCATCTGCGCGGCGGCTCGGTGGCCCGCGGCGGCATCCGCTGGTCCGACCGGCGCGACGACTTCCGCACCGAGATCCTCGGCCTGATGAAGGCCCAGACGGTGAAGAACCCGGTGATCGTGCCGGTCGGCGCCAAGGGCGGGTTCATCCTCAAGAAGCCGCCCGCCGGCGGCGGCCGCGAGGCGCTGCAGGCCGAGGGCATCGAGTGCTACAAGACCCTGATGCGCGGCCTGCTGGACATCACCGACAACCGCAAGGGCGACCGCATCATCGCGCCGAAACAGGTGGTGCGGGAGGACGACGACGATCCCTACCTGGTGGTCGCCGCCGACAAGGGCACCGCGACCTTCTCCGACATCGCCAACGGCATCGCCCGGGATTACGGCTTCTGGCTGGACGACGCCTTCGCCTCGGGGGGCTCGGTCGGCTACGACCACAAGAAGATGGGCATCACCGCCCGCGGCGCCTGGGAATCGGTCAAACGCCATTTCCGTGAGCTCGGCCGCGACATCCAGAAAGAGGACTTCACCGTGGTCGGTGTCGGCGACATGGGGGGCGACGTCTTCGGCAACGCCATGCTGCTCTCGCGCCACATCAAGCTGGTCGCCGCCTTCAACCACATGCACATCTTCATCGATCCCGACCCCGACCCGGCCAAGTCCCTGAACGAGCGCAGGCGGCTTTTCAACAAGCCGCGCTCGACCTGGGCGGACTACAAGAAGGACCTCATCTCCAAGGGCGGCGGCGTGTTCGACCGCGGCGCCAAGTCGATCCCGCTCACCGCGGAGATGAAGGCGCTGGCGGAGACCAACCAGGGCAGCATGGCGCCGAACGACCTGATCCGGCGGCTCTTGAAGCTGGACGTCGACCTGCTCTGGTTCGGCGGCATCGGCACCTTCGTGAAGTCGAAGCACGAAACCCACGCCGAGGCCGGCGACCGCGCCAACGACGGGGTGCGCGTGGACGGGCGGGAGCTTCGATGCAAGGTGCTGGGCGAAGGGGCCAATCTCGGGATCACCCAGCTCGGGCGCATCGAATACGCCCGCGCGGAAGGCCGGCTGAACACTGATTCGGTGGACAATTCGGCCGGCGTCGATTGCTCCGACCATGAGGTCAACATCAAGATCCTGCTGGGCCAGGTCGTCGCCGCCAAGCGCCTGACCATGGCCAAGCGCGACACGCTTCTCGCCGCAATGACCGACGAGGTCGCGGAGCTGGTGCTGCGCGACAACTACCTGCAGACGGGCGCGCTGTCGGTCGCGGAGGCGGAGGCGGCCGAGCGCCTTCCCAACGTCACCCGCCTGATCCGGGCGCTCGAGCGCGAGAACCGCATCGACCGGGCGATCGACGTGCTTCCCGATGGCGAGGCCCTCGAGCAGCTCGCCAATTCCGGGCTCGGCCTGACCCGGCCGGAGATGTCGGTGCTGATGGCCCATGCCAAGCTCGCCCTCTATGACGAGGTGCTGCGCAGCGAGCTGCCCGACGAGCCGCTCCTGATCAACGACCTGATCGCCTATTTCCCGACGCCGATCCGCAAGTCCTATCCCAAGGCCATCGCCGGCCACCGGTTGAGGCGCGAGCTGATCGCCACGGCCATCGCCAACCAGGTGGTCAACCGGGCGGGCTTCACCTTCGTCAACGACCTCATGGAGCGCACCGGACAGCGCGCCCCGGCGGCGGCGCGGGCCTTCACCATCGTCCGCGACGTCTTCGGCTGCGAGGCGCTGTGGGGCGAGATCGAGGCGCTCGACAACAAGGTCGACGCCGGCGTCCAGACGCGGGCGATGATCGAGATCAAGAGCCTGGTCGAGCGCACGGCGCTGTGGTTCGTCCAGAACGGGAGCCATCCCCTCGATATTTCGGCGAACGTCGCCCGCTTCCAGCCGGGGGCGCGCGCGCTGGCCGACTGCCTCGAGGCGGTCGCCTCGGACGAGGACCTCGCGTTCGTCGCGGAAAAGCGCCGGCAGTACGAGGACGGCGGCATGCCGGAGAGGCTGGCCGCGCGCATCGCCCGCCTGCCGCTTCTCGGCGCGGCCCCCGATATCGTGCGGGTCGCGAGCGGCGACGCGGCGGCCGTGGCCGACGCGGCCAGGGTCTATTTCGGGATCGGCGCGCGCTTCGGGTTCGACTGGCTCCGGGACGCCGCCCGCGGCATCGAGGCGCAGACCCCCTGGCAGCGCCAGGCAGTCCAGTCCATGACCGATGAGCTCTACGGCCTGCAATACGACCTCGTGACCCACGTGATGGACGCCGCCGGCGGGCTCAGAATGGCCGAAGTGGTGGTCGATGTCTGGGCCGATGCCCACAAGGCGGCGGTCCAGCACACCGAGCAGATGCTCGCCGACATGCGCGCCTCCGGCACGCCCGACATCGCCATGATGGCGGTGGCCATCCGCCAGCTCCGTCTGCTGGTGGGCAGCTAGCACCCGGTGGAGGCGCACGGTTCCCCCGGCGCGGGCGACGGCGCGGTTCGCGGCGGGCCCGCCGCCGCCGGGAGGGCGGTCCGGGTCGCCTGGTGCCTCTACGACTGGGCCAATTCCTCGTTTCCCGCGGTCATCCTGACCTTCGTCTTCGCCGCGTATTTCACCCGCGCGGTCGCCGTCAACCCGGTGCAGGGGACCGGCCTGTGGGGCATGGCGATCACCCTCTCGGCGCTCGCCATCGCCGTGGCCTCGCCGATGCTGGGCGCCATCGCCGACCGCAACGGGCCGCGCAAGCCGTGGCTCGGCGTCTTTACCGTCATGTGCATCGCGGCGACCGCGGCGCTCTGGTTCGTGCGTCCCCACCCAGATGAGGTGCTGCTCGCCCTCTTGCTCGTCGCCCTCGGCAACTTCGCCTTCGAGGTCGCCATCGTCTTCTACAACGCCATGCTGCCGGAGATCTGCCCCGAAGACCGGCTCGGCCGCCTGTCCGGCTGGGGCTGGGGACTGGGCTACGCGGGCGGGCTGGTCTGCCTGGTGATCGTGCTCCTCGGCTTCGTCCAGGCCGAGGTGCCGCTCCTCGGGCTCGACCGCGGGCAGGCCGAGCACGTCCGCATCGCGGGCCCCGTCGCCGCCCTGTGGTACGCCGTCTTCGCGTTGCCGCTATTCCTGATCCTGCCCGACCGCGTCGGCACCGGCGCGGGCGCGCTCGGCGCCGTCCGCGAAGGCTTCCGTCAGCTCGCCGGCACGGTGCGGGCGCTCAAGGGACGCGGGGCCGTCCTGCGCTTCCTGATCGCGCATATGATCTACACCGACGGGCTCAACACGCTGTTCGCCTTCGGCGGGGTCTACGCCGCGGGCACCTGGGGCATGGAGGTGGAGGAGGTGATCCTCTTCGGCATCGCCCTCAACCTCACCGCCGGGGTGGGCGCCGCGGCCTTCGCCTGGGTCGACGACTGGATCGGCGCGCGGCGCACCATCCTGATCGCCCTCGTCGGCCTGACGGTGCTGGGCGCATCCATCCTGCTGGTGACCGACAAGCTCTGGTTCTGGATCCTGGGCGCGTCCATCGGCATCTTCTTCGGCCCCGCCCAGGCGGCGAGCCGATCGCTCATGGCGCGCATCGCGCCGCGGGAGATGCGGGCGGAGATGTTCGGCCTCTATGCGCTCTCGGGCAAGGCGACGGCCTTCCTGGGCCCCGCCATCCTCGGCTGGGTGACGGTGGTGGCGGACTCCCAGCGCGTGGGCATGGCGACGGTGCTCGTCTTCTTCCTCGTCGGCTTCGTCATCCTCTGGCCGCTCGGCGAACCGCAGCAGACGCAAGCGGACTGAACCCCCGTTCCGGAACCTCCGGTCGCGGCGCTGTGGCCGTCCCAGTGGCCGTCCTAGTGGCCGTCCTAGTGGCGAAAATGGCGCATGCCCGTCAGCACCATGGCGAGGCCGGCCGAGTCGGCGGCCTTGATCACCTCCTCGTCGCGGATCGAGCCGCCGGGCTGGATCACCGCCTCGGCCCCCGCCTCGGCGGCGGCGAGAAGGCCGTCGGCAAAAGGGAAGAAGGCGTCCGAGGCCACCACCGAACCCTTGGCCCGCGTGCCGTCCTCGCCGGCGGCCCGGGTCGCGGCCTCGGTCTTCCAGGCGGCGATGCGCGAGGAATCGACGCGGCTCATCTGGCCCGCGCCGATGCCGACGGTGGCGCCGTCCTTGGCGTAGACGATGGCATTGGACTTGACGTGCTTGCAGACCGTGAAGGCGAAAAGGAGGTCCACGAGCTGCGCGCTGGTCGGCTTGCGCTTGGTTACGGTCTTGAGCTCGGCCTCGGTGATGCGCCCGGAATCGCGGGTCTGCAGCAGGAACCCGCCGGCCAGGCTGCGCACCGTCATGGCCGGGTCCGCCGGGTCCGCCATGACGCCGGTCGCGAGCACCCGGAGGTTCTTCTTGGCGGCGAGCACGCGCTTCGCATCCTCGGTGATCTCGGGCGCGATCACCACCTCGACGAAGAGCCTCGCGATCTCCTCCGCGGTCGCGCCGTCGAGCGCCCGGTTGGCGGCGATGATGCCGCCGAAGGCGGAGACCGGATCGCAGGCGAGCGCCCGGACATAGGCGGTCTTGAGGTCGGGGCCCAGCGCCACGCCGCAGGGGTTCGCGTGCTTGATGATGGCGATGGCGGGGGTTTCGAACTCGCTCACCAGCTCGAAGGCGGCGTCGGTGTCGTTCAGGTTGTTGAAGCTGAGCTCCTTGCCCTGGATCTGGGCGGCGGTGGCGGCGCCGGTCCGGGGATGGGACGGATCCAGGTAGAAGGCCGCCTCCTGATGGGGATTCTCGCCGTAGCGCAGGTGCTGGCGGAGCGTCCCGCTCAGGGTGTAGCGGCGCGGGAAGGCCTCGCCCTGGGTGGCCGCGAACCAGCCCGCGATGGCGGAGTCGTAGGCGGCGGTGCGGGCATAGGCCCGCGCCGCCAGCGCCTTGCGGAAGGCGAGGGTCGTGCCGCCGCCGTTGGCCGCGAGCTCGCGGGCCAGTTCGCCGTAATCCTCGGGCGAGGTCAGGACCGCGACGAAGGCATGGTTCTTGGCCGCGGCCCGGATCAGGGCGGGGCCGCCGATGTCGATGTTCTCGACGCAGTCTTCGTATCCCGCGCCGCCGGCCACGGTGCGCTCGAAGGGATAGAGGTCGATGATCACGATATCGATGGGCTCGATGTCGTGGGCCGCCATGGCGGCCCGGTCGTCCTGGTTGTCGCGGCGCGCGAGGATGCCGCCGTGGATCGCCGGGTGCAGGGTCTTGACCCGGCCGTCCATCATCTCCGGGAATCCGGTGAGGGCGCTCACGTCCGCCACCTCGAGCCCGGCCCGGCGCAGCGCCTCGGCGGTGCCGCCGGTGGAGACGAGCCGGGTGCCGTGGCCGGCGAGCGTCCGGCCGAGCTCCTCCAGTCCGGTCTTGTCGGAAACGCTGATCAGGGCGCGGGTTGCGGCGAGGGAATCGGAATCGGTCATGGAAGTGTTGCGGGCCTTTCCTTGCGAGTTGGCGGGAGCGCCCTCCCGGCGCGGGGGCGGGAGGTGGTCAGGGAAGCGCTTTTCCGGCGATGGGGTTTGCGGAGGGGGGATCGTAGTCGGGGGCGAGGCGGGCGAGCGCGGCCGTGAGGGCCTCCCTCTCGCCGGCCCGCGCGGCGGCCTCGATCGCATCGAGCCCGGAGGCGAGGATCGCGCGGTCGGCCGTCCGGGGCCGCGCGGTCAGGATCCCGGGATAGCGCGTCGGCTGGGTCGCCTCCGCCGCGTAGAACAGTTCCTCGACGACCTTTTCCCCGGGGCGCAGCCCGGTGAACTCGATGGTGATGTCCGTGTCGGGATCGTGACCGGCGAGCCGGATCATCTGCCGCGCGAGGTCGACGATCCTGACCGGTTCGCCCATGTCGAGGACGAAGATCTCCGACCCGGCGCCGGCCTCGGTGCCCAGCACCGTCGATTCCAGGACCAGCTCCACCGCCTCGCGCACGGTCATGAAGTAGCGCGTCATGTCGGGGTGGGTGACGGTGAGCGGCCCGCCGCGGTCGAGCTGGCGCTGGAACAGCGGCACCACGGAGCCGGTGGAGCCCAGCACGTTGCCGAAGCGCACGGTGATGAACCGCGTCCGGCCGGGGCCGCCGCCGGCCCGGTTCAAGGCCTGGCAATAGTTTTCGGCGATGCGCTTGGACGCGCCCATGACCGAGGCCGGATTGACCGCCTTGTCGGTGGAGATCAGCACCATGGCGCCGACCCCGGCCTCGAGGCAGGCATCGGCCACGTTGCGGGTGCCGATGGCGTTGGTCAGGACGCCCTCCTCGGGATGCGCCTCGACCATCGGCACGTGCTTGAGCGCCGCCGCGTGGAACACGAGTTCCGGGGCGAGACCGCGCATCACGCCCATCATGCGCGCGCGGTTGCGGATGTCGGCGAAGACCACGTCGCGGGGGACCTCCGGCGCGCGCTCGGCGATCTCGAGATCGGCCTGGTAGAGGGCGAATTCCGAATTGTCGAGCAGCCCGAGCCGCGCCGGGCCGAGATCCGCGACCTGGCGCGCGAGCTCGCCGCCGATGGTGCCGCCGGCACCGGTCACCAGGATACGCCTGCCGCGGACCAGCGCCTCCATGGCGGAGCGGTCGAGCACCTGCTGCGGCCGGCCGAGAAGGTCCTCGAGCGCGATGGGCCGCGGTTCGATGTCGGCGCCCGCGCCGGGGGTGAAATCGGTGATCCTGGGCAGGCGTGCGAGGCTGACGGCGAAGCCTTCGGCCTTCTTCAAGAGCTCCCTGAGCGGTCCGCCGGTGACCCTGGGATCGGTGACGACGAAGCGGTGGGGCCTGCGCCCGTCCCGGGTCAGCCGCTCCATGACGGTATCGAGGCGGTCGATCCCGCCCATCACCTCGACGCCGCGGATGCGCCGCCCGACCCGGGATTCGCGGAGGTCGACGATGCCCACCACCTGGTAGCGCGCGCCCGGGCTGGAGGACATGGCGCGGATGAACATGTCCGCCCCGTCGTCGGCGCCGATCAGCAGCACCGGGATGTGCGAGGAATCGACCCGCGGGGTCAGGCCGAAGATCCGCCCGTCCTTGAGCATCCGGTAGGCGACCCGGCTGCCGGTCAGCAGCACCACCAGGACGAACCAGTTGATGAGCAGCGCCGAGCGCGGCAGATCCTCGAGCCGGGTCACCCAGAACAGCACCAGGAGGAAGACCAGGATCGCCGCCGTGACCGCGCGCATGATCTGCCACAGTTCCGGCAGCGAGGCGTAACGCCAGACTCCCTGGTGCAGCTTGAGGGCGGCGAAGATGCACATCGCCACCGATGTGAAGATCGGCGTGCCGACCACGACGAGCTCGCGGGAATAGTCGAGCGGGTCCGTGCCGAGCCTGAGATAGAGCGCGATCACGAAGGAGGCCGCCGCCATCGCCCCGTCATGGATGACGATGATGCCGAGGCGCAGGAGCCGTCTCATGAGACCGTTCATGGGCTGAAAGGATCCCTGCCTGGCCGCGGTCCGAAGGGGTGGGGGCGTCGCCGCCCGATGGCGCCCGCATTGTGGGCCAATCGCCGGGGCAAGTCCATCGGCCCCGGGGCAAATCCTCTCATGGTTTCGCCTCTCCGGCGGGCGGCGCCGCGCGGGCGAGCCAGCCCAGCATGACCACGACGATGGCCGCGGCACCCGCGAGGCAGACCATGTCCCCCGTCGGCGTCACGACCTGGGTCGAGATCACGGCGAGCAGGACCAGCATGGCGTTCCCCCCGGCGATGAACCGCGCCACCCGGCCGTGGCCGAAGCCGCGGGCGACGGCGCGCTGGTAGAAGTGGTTCTTGTGGGCCTCGAAGACCCGCTCGCGGCGCCACAGCCGGGCCAGGAGGGTGAGGGTGGCATCGGCGAGGTAATAGGCGGGAAGGACGAGGGCCGCGACCCAGTAGCCCCAGAAGGCGAGGCCGAGGATCAGCCAGCCCGTGAGGAAGCCGAGCGGCACCGATCCGACGTCGCCGAGGAACACCTTGGCGGGATGCCAGTTGAGGGCCAGGAAGCCCGCGGCGGCGGCGGCCAGCGTCAGGCCCCAGAGCCCCGCGGCGAGGCTGAGGCGGCCGGCGGTCGCGCCGATCAGGGCGGCGATGGCGGCGAGCCCGAGGCCGATGGCGATGGTCTCGACCCCGGCGATGCCGTCGATCCCGTCCATGAAGTTGAAAAGGTTCACGAACCAGATCCAGGCGAGGCCGGCCAGAACGCGGTCGACGAGGAGGGGGAGCGTGCCCTGGAACAGGGTGAACTTGGCGGGCATAAGCGCGAGCACCAGGGCCACGGCCGCGCCGTGGGCGGCGAGCCTGAGGGCGGAGGAAACCTCGCCCAGGTCATCGGCCCAGGAGACCGCCGCCAGGCCGAGCGCCGCGGCGAGTGCCGCCCAGGACGGGGCCTCGCCCGGCGTGTGCAGCCAGGTGGTCGCCGCGAGCAGAGGCAGCGCGATCGCGAGGACGGCGATGCCGCCGCCCCGGGGCGTGGGTGCCGCGTGGCTCGAGCGCGCGTTGGGCGTGTCGAACACCTGCCTTCGGATCAGGAGCGCGATCACCCAGCGGGTGACGATCCAGGTCGCGCCGGCGGTGGCCAGGAAGTAGACGAGGGCGAGGCCCGCCTCGCGGGCGCTCAGGACCGGTTCCAACGGGCCCTCCCCGGGCCGCGGCCGGGGGGTGCGGCGGCGTTCAACGCTCGGCCACACGCTTCAGCGACCAGCGCACCACGGCGCCGGGCCGCGGGCCCTCGGCGGTGACGCCGCCGCTGACCACGATCTGACTCGTGCGCTTCACCTCGCCGCTGCCGAGATAGACCGAATCCTCCAGCGCGATGTTGCCGCCCTCGGCGCGGAACTGCCAGCCGCCGCCCGAGGGCAGGCGCAGGAGCGCCGCGGCCCCGTCATGGACCAGCGAGGCGGAGACGCCGGGGTGGAGGTGGAAGCGCAGGTGGAAGACCTTGGGCCGGTCGCGCCGCCAGCTCCAGATGGGCTGCTTGCGCTCGCCCCCCTCGCGCTCGGCCAGGGCGGGGCCGGTCATGCCGGGCGGCAGCAGGAGGTCCTCGCCGCGCAGCTCCTCGCCGCCGGGCGCGAGCCACAGGCGGCGCTCGTGGATCAGGCCGAAGCCGGAGGCGTAGCCGTTATGGCGCCCGGTCAGCCAGACCGCACCGTCGGCCTCCGCCATGCGGCCGGTGACCTCGGTCGGGTGCTTGCCGATCTCGCTGCCGGCGCCGGGCGATTCGAAGATCTCCGTCGAATTGGTGTTGGCGAGGGTCAGGGTCGAGTGCGCCGCGCTCGCCCTGAGCGCCTGGCGCCAGGAGGCGCCCAGCCCCGGCCCGCCGCCGCAATTGACGATCAGGCGCTCCTTGCCGACGCTCATCTCGATCGAGAGGGTGCCCGCGAAGGTGTGGTCGCGCGCGCCCGGCGGCGGCGGCGCGCCCATGTCGGCGATCAGGAGGGTGCGGTTGACCGTCACCCGCTGGAAGCCGGAATGGGGTGCGGAATGAAGCGGCTTGCCCGGCGCATCGGCGCGGGTGAGCGCCATGTCGATCAGCCAGGCCTCGCCCTCGCCGGAATCGTTGAACAGCGCGAGCCCCCCGTCGCCGTGGCGGAAGCAGCGCAGCATCGGCGCCATGCGGTCGATGGCGGCCTGCACCTCGAGCGGCACCGTGTATCCGGACTGGGCCAGGATCTCGCGGATGTCGACGAGGTCGCGCAGCACGTTGAGCTGCTGGGCGGGACTGCGTTCGACATGCCCGCCGTCGGGCAGAACCTGATGGACCACCTCGCGCTCGAGCCGCTTGAGGATGCGGGCGCGGCCGCGGCCGCCGAACAGCGCGAGCGAGGCGAACAGCTGACCCTTCAGCAGGGTGAGGCGCCGCGCCCCGGTGACGCCGCCGGTCCCCGCGCGGAGGAGATGGCGGGCCTGGCGGGTGAGGCTCTTGAGGAAGGCGGGCGCGAATCCGGGCGCCGCGCTCTGGCCGATGAAGTCGGCGGTGGCGATCAGGGCGGTGACCCGGTGGGCCAGGATGTCGGGCCGCCAGGGGAGCCGCTGCCAGCGCCCGCAAAGGTCGATCCAGTCGAGGATCAGCGCCCGGGCCACGGCGCGGGCGGGAAGGCCCCCCGCCACCCTGAGGTCCCTGAGCCAGCCGAAGCTGTGGAGCTCCGCGAGCCAGTCGCGGCCCGCCTCGGGCGCGGCCCACAGCGCGGGCCCGCCCTCGAAGGCGAGGCCGGGGCGCTCCGGATCGACCCCGGGTTCCATGGTCAGCGCCCGGCCGGCGAAGAAGAAGCGCCCTTCCATGATCGCCCGCCCGCGGCCCGCGTTGCCGGGCCAGGGATCGGTGGGAACGAAGCCGAGCCCCGCCGGCGTGCGGCCGGCGAGGGCGAGCTCGTGCAGGGGAGTCGCGTAGTGGAGACCCTTCAGGCCGTAGGCCAGCGCGCCCAGGTTGCGCGCGATTGGCCGCCGCGCGATCGCCAGATACCAGCCGATCGGCATGGCGGGCCGGACGAGGCCCGCCGTGGCCGGACGGCGCGGCTCAGCCGCGCCGGCGGAGCTGGGCAATGTTGCCTGCATAGGCGCCGGCGCCGCCCCTGAAGGTCGCGGTTCCGGCGACGAGGAGGTCTGCTCCCGCCGCCACGGCACGCCCGGCAGTATCGGCATTGATGCCTCCATCCACTTCGAGATCGATATCCCGGCCCGAGGCGTCGATGCGCCGGCGGACGTCTTCGATCTTACTCAATTGGGATTCGATGAACGCCTGGCCGCCGAAACCAGGGTTGACGGTCATCACAAGGATCAGGTCGACGTCGCCGGTCACGTTGTCGATGGCCTCCACCGGCGTCGCGGGGTTGAGCGCCACGCCGACCTTCTTGCCGAGCGACCGGATCAGCTGGCATGTGCGGTGCAGGTGGGGGCCGGCCTCGGGATGCACGGTTATGATGTCGGCGCCCGCCTCGGCGAAGGCGGGGATGAAGGGGTCGACCGGTGCGATCATCAGGTGGACGTCGAATGGCAGCTCCGTCGCGGAACGCAGCGCCCCCACGACGTCGGGGCCGATGGTGATATTGGGCACGAAATGCCCGTCCATCACGTCGACATGGATGAAATCCGCGCCGGCCTTGGTCACGGCGGCGATCTCCTCGCCGAGCCGCGCGAAGTCAGCGGCAAGAATCGAGGGCGCTATACGGACCGGCTTGGACACCCGGCTTACGTAGCAGCTTCGCCGAGTCGCCGCAAGCGCGCGGCATAGAAGCCGTCGATGCCGCCCGATTCGGCGAGGTGGAAGGGAAGCGTGCGGAGGTCGCCCGCGCGCGTGACCCAGGCGGGATCGAGGCCCTCGGCTTCGGGATCCAGCCGGAGGCGCCGGAAATCGGGCCGCGCATCAAGGAAATCCGCGATGCGTGCCTCGCCCTCCGCCGGGTCGAGCGAACAGACCGCGTAGACCAGGAGCCCCCCCGGTGCCGTGAGGTCGCCGGCCCGGGCGAGCAGGGCGTCCTGCACCGGCCGGAGGCGCCTCGCGTCGTCCGGTCCCTTGATGCGGGCGATGTCGGGATGGCGGCGGATGGTGCCGCTCGAGCTGCAGGGCGCGTCCAGCAGCACGCGCTCGAAGCCGGTCCCGGGATCGAAAAACCTGGCGTCGGCGGCGACCAGCTCCGCCCTGAGGCCGAGCCGGGCGAGATTCTGGGCGACCCGCGCGAGCCGCTCGGCCGAGGAATCGACGGCGGTGACCCGGGCTCCCGCGGCGACCAGCTGCAGGGTCTTGCCGCCGGGCGCGGCGCAGAGATCGAGCGCCCGCCGTCCCCAGAGGCCGGCGGCCTCGCCGCCGCCGAGCAGCCGCACCGGCAGGGCGGCTGCGGCGTCCTGGACCCACCAGGCGCCCGCCTTGAACCCGGGCAGGGCCTCGATCCGCCCGGCGCCCCTGAGCCGCAGGCCGCCGGTGGGAAGTGCGCTTGCCGCGATGCCCGCCGCCGTGAAGCGCTCGACCCAGGTCGCCGCCTCCACTGGGTCGCGCAGCGTCAGGTCGAGCGGCGGCTCGGCCATGTGCGCCGCGGCGATGCGGCGGGCCGCTGGGGCCCCGTAGGTCCGTTCACACAGCTCCCACAGCCAGTCGGGCGTGTTCAGCCTGGGCCCGTCGAGGGCGCTGAGCAGCCCCTCGCCCTCCCGAGCCAGGCGACGCAGCACGGCGTTGGCGAGCCCCTTGAAGCGCCCGCCGCCGACGCCCGCGGCGAGCCGCACCGAGGTGTCGACCGCGGCGTGGGCGGGCGTGCCCAGCATCAGGAGCTGGGCGAGGCCCAGGGCCAGGATACGGCGGATGGGCCGCGCCGCCTTCGGCAGGGGCTTTTCAAGGGCCGCCCCGATCAGGGCGTCGAGCTCGCCGAGACGGCGCAGCACCGTCATCAGCAGGAGCCTGGCGAAGGCGCGGTCGCGCGCGGCCAGGTGGGAAAGCCCCCGCGCGCCCTCGAGCGCGCCCTCGAGGGCGGCGCCATCCTCAAGCACCCATGCCAGCGCATCGAGCGCCGCCCTGCGCGCGTCCAAGGATGTGGATTGCGGTTCGTCGGCCCCGGTCATCGGTCGATTTGACCACAGGCCGGGGACCTCGGGAAGCGCACTAGCCCCAGGGACCCGCCCCACCGGCCATCTCGCGCAGGCGCCGCACCCGCTCCTCGGTCGAGGGGTGGGTGGAGAACAGGCCGTCGATGGAGTGGGCGTGCAGCGGGTTGATGATGAACATGTGGGCGGTGGCGGGGTGTTCCTCGGCCTGGTCGTTCTCGATCGCCTCGGCGGCGGCCTGGATGCGCTCGAGCGCGGATGCGAGCCAGAGCGGATGGCCCGAGATCTCGGCCCCGCCGTGGTCCGCCTCGTATTCCCGGGCGCGGGAGATCGCCATCTGCACCACCATGGCCATCACCGGCGCGAGGATGGCGATCAGCAGCACGCCGATGATGCCGAGCGGGTTGTTGCGGTTGTGGCCGCCGAAGAAGAAGGCGAAATTGGCGATCATGCCGATGGCGCCGGCGATGGTCGCGGTGACCGTCTGGATCAGGGTGTCGCGGTTGCGCACATGGGCGAGCTCATGGGCCATGACCCCGGCCACTTCCTCGTGCGAGAGGCGTTCCAGGAGCCCGGTGGTGGCGGCGACCGCGGCGTTCTCGGGATTGCGTCCGGTGGCGAAGGCGTTGGGCTGGTCGTTGTCGATGACGTAGACCCTCGGCATCGGCAGTTCCGCCCGGTCGGCGAGCTGCTCGACGATGCCGTAGAAGCCCGGCGCCTCGCACCGGCCCACTTCCCGCGCGCCGTACATGCGGAGCACCATCTTGTCGGAATTCCACCAGGCGATGAAGTTGAGGGCGATGGCGATGGCGAGCGCGAACATGGCCCCGCCCATGCCGCCCAGCAGGTAGCCGATGGCGAGGAACAGCGCCGTGATGGCGGCGAGCAGAAGGGTGGTGCGCAGATAACCCATGGCGGCGAAAATTCCCCGTCGTCGAAGCAAGCCCCGGCAGTTTCAGGCTGCATCCGGGGCTGAGATTACTTAGAGTGTGGGCCGCTCACCTTCAAGAGGAAGCCGATCATGGAGCGCGCCGGACCCGATCGCGAGAAGGCCAGGAAAAAGCCGCCCGAGACCCCCGATACGGCGGAGAACGCGGGGGCGGAAACCGCCCGGAAACCCGAGACCAAACGCGAGACCAAACCCGGGGCGCCGAGACCCGACCCCACGCGCTACGGCGACTGGGAGAAGAACGGCCGCTGCATCGATTTCTGAGGCGCGGCGCGCGTTTACAGGTTGTTAACCGATATAACTTTAACGTGTAATTGCGGCGTCTTTATACCTATAGTATTAAGACGCCGGGGTGGATCGCGCATGAGTAGAGCCGGCGCGGACCCGGGCGGGCCCATGGACATCGGCTCGAAGGGTTGAGGCGGCCATGGCCAGCCCCCGGCGTTTCCCAGCTTCCCGCTTGCGCGTGCAAGGCCCCGGGCGCCACGGTCTCCGGGCGTGGCTGGCGCGGCTCGCCGCGGCGGTGGGGATCGCCGCGCTGCTCGCGCTCCTGCCGCCCGCGCCGTCCCTGGCCGTCGATGCGTGGGGGGCGCCGCCTTCCCAGCGCGACGTCCTCGCGGGTCCGGTCGAGGCCCGGGTGATCGAGGTGCGCGACGGCGATACGCTTCGCGTCCGCGCGCGCATCTGGGTGGGCCAGGAGATCGTCGTCAACGTGCGCGTCGCCGGCATCGACACCCTGGAGCTGCGCGGGCGCTGCCCCGCCGAACGGCGCCTGGCCGAGAAGGCCCGCGCCTTCGTCGCCCGCGCCGTGGGCGGGCGTCCCATCCGGCTCACGCGCATCCGCAACGGCGAGTACGCGGGCCGCGTGCTGGCCGCGGTCGAGACCGCGGACGGCGATAACCTCGCGCAGGTGCTCAAGCGCGCGGGTCTCGCCCGGTCTTACGGCGGCGGGCGGCGGGCCGGCTGGTGCGGACGAAGCTGAGGGTGGGGCCTTGGCCCCGGACGAGGGTCCCCCCCGGCCGGTATGCGGCGAACGCGCGCGGATGGGAGCGCGCCCTCACTCGTTCCCCATCTTCGAGCCCTTGAGAAGCCAGTAGAACAGTGCCGCCACGCCGAAGGGCAGGAGCAGGATCAGGTCGTTGGCTTGCATGTTGAAGCGCTTGGCGCCATAGAGCAGGCCGAAGATCATCACCACCGAGGCGAGGTAGATCACCGTGCCGCCGATGATCGCGAAGTTGAGCGTCTTGCCGTTGGTCCTGAGGATATAGGCGGCGCCCACGGCCGGGAACAGCGTACTGATCAGGATGATGGCGAGCATTTCGTCCACGGCCGAGACTCCTTCCCAGTTGCTGAGCGCGCCGCCTCCGGCCTCAGGCGCCGACCCGGTTCGACACCAGGTCGTCGACCACCGCCGGGTCGGCGAGGGTCGAGGTGTCGCCCAGGTTGCCGTAATCGTTCTCGGCGATCTTGCGCAGGATGCGGCGCATGATCTTGCCCGAGCGCGTCTTGGGCAGGCCCGGCGCCCATTGCAGCTTGTCGGGCGTGGCGAAGGGGCCGATCTCCTTGCGTACCCACTGCACCAGCTCGGCCCGGAGTGCGTCGCTCGGCTTCACCCCGGCCATCAGGGTCACGTAGCAGTAGATGCCCTGGCCCTTGATATCGTGGGGATAGCCGACTACCGCGGCTTCCGAGACCTTCTCATGGGCGACCAGCGCGCTTTCCACCTCCGCCGTCCCGAGCCGGTGGCCGGAGACGTTGATCACGTCGTCGACCCGGCCGGTGATCCAGTAGTAGCCGTCCTCGTCCCGCCGGCACCCGTCGCCGGTGAAATAGCTCCCCGGGAACTGGGAGAAATAGGTTTCCTTGAAGCGGGCGTGATCGCCGTAGACGGTGCGCATCTGGCCGGGCCAGGAATCGGCGATGCAGAGGTTGCCGACGCCGGGGCCTTCGATGGGCGCGCCGTCATGGTGCACGAGGAGCGGCGCGACGCCGAAGAACGGCTTCGTGGCGGAGCCGGGCTTGAGCGCCGTCGCGCCCGGCAGCGGCGTGATCAGGATGCCGCCGGTTTCCGTCTGCCACCAGGTGTCGACGATGGGGCAGCGCCCGTCGCCCACCACCCGGTAATACCAGAGCCAGGCCTCGGGATTGATGGGCTCGCCCACGGTGCCGAGCACGCGCAAGCTCGCGCGCGAGGTCGTCTTCACCGGCGCGTCGCCGCATTGCATGAGCGCGCGGATGGCGGTCGGCGCGGTGTAGAAGATGTTGACCTTGTGCTTGTCCACCACCTGCCAGAATCGCGAGTGGTCGGGATAATTGGGCACGCCCTCGAACATCAGGCTGATGGCGCCGTTGGCGAGCGGCCCGTAGACGATGTAGCTGTGCCCGGTGACCCAGCCGACATCGGCGGTGCACCAGAAGATCTCGCCGTCGTGGTAGTCGAAGACGTACTGGTGGGTCATGGCGGCATAGACCATGTAGCCGCCGGTGGTGTGCAGCACCCCCTTGGGCTTGCCGGTGGAGCCCGAGGTGTAGAGGATGAAGAGCGGGTCCTCGGCCCCCATCTCCTCCGGTTCGCAGTCCTCCGACGCTTCCGCCATGGTCTCGTGATACCAGACGTCGCGTCCCTCGACCCAGCCGACGTCGCCGCCGGTGTGCTTGACGACGACGCAGGTGGCGACCCCCTCGCACTGGGCGATGGCCTCGTCGGTGTTGGCCTTGAGCGGGACCTTGCGCCCGCCCCGGATGCCTTCGTCGGCGGTGATCACGCAGGTCGAGGCGCAGTCGGTGATGCGCCCGGCCAGCGAATCCGGGGAAAAGCCGCCGAACACCACGGAATGGATGGCGCCGATGCGCGCGCAGGCCAGCATGGCGTAGGCCGCCTCGGGGATCATCGGCATGTAGATGGTGACCCGGTCGCCCTTCTTGACGCCGCGCGACTTCAGCACGTTGGCGAACTTGCAGACCTGGCGGTGGAGCTCCCGGTAGGTGATGTGCTTGTCGACGGCCGGGTCGTCGCCTTCCCAGATGAGCGCGGTCTGGTCCCCCCGGGTCGCGAGATGCCGGTCGACGCAGTTCACGCAAGCGTTCAGGGTCCCGTCGTAAAACCAGCGGATGGAGATGTCGCCCTCGAAGGAGCTGTCCTTGACCTCGGTATAGGGCTTGATCCAATCGATGCGCTTGCCGTGCTCGCCCCAGAAGGCCTCGGGGTCGTCGATCGATCGGGCGTACATCTCCTTGTACTTGGCATCGTCCGCCCAGGCGGCCTCGGCGTAGCCCCGAGGCACCGGGATGAGTGTTTCGTCCGACATGCTGCTCCTGCCTCTCTCGTTCCCCCATCATAGGCCCCGGTACGTCCAATCCGTCCGGGGCTTTGCGAATTATTGAATTTCGGGGGCATCGGCACAAGGGGGCAGGCGCCGATCGGGGCCGGTTCCGGTCGCTACTCGTGGCGCAGGGCCTCGATGGGGTTCAAGTGGGCGGCCCGCCGTGCCGGGAAGAAGCCGAAGACGATCCCCACCAGGGCGGAGAAGCTGAATGCGATGACGATGATCGTCGGGTCGAGGACGAACGGCAGGCGCATCCCCGCCGCGGCGAGGCGGGCGAGGCCCAGGCCGAGCAGGATGCCGATGAAGCCGCCGAAGAGCGAGAGCACCACCGCCTCCACCAGGAACTGCAGCAGGACCTGGGATTCCTGGGCGCCGATGGCCAGCCGGATGCCGATCTCCCGGGTGCGTTCGGTGACCGAAACCAGCATGATGTTCATGATCCCGATGCCGCCGACGAGCAGGCTGACCCCCGCGACGGCGCCGAGCAGGGCGGTCAGCACGCCGGTGGTCTCGGTTTGGGTCTCGAGGATCTGCTTCATGTCCCGCACGGTGAAATCGTCCTCGTCGCCCTGGGGGACCTTGCGCCGTTCGCGCAGCAGGCGCTCGATATCGGCCTGGACCTTTGCGGTTTCCACCCCGTCGCTCGCCGAAACGTAAATGCGTGCCACGTTGTTGTTGCCGATCAGCCGGCGCTGGGCGGTGCGCAGCGGCATCAGGACGGTGTCGTCCTGGTCGCGGCCGAACCCGGTCTGCCCCTTGGCCTTGAGGACCCCGATCACCTCGCAGGAGACGTTGTTGATCCGCATGTTGCGGCCGACGGGGCCGAGCGCGCCGAACAGCTCCGAGCGCACCGTGTCGCCGATGATGCAGGCCGCCCGTCCCGCGCGGATCTCTCCCTCGAGGAACTGCCGTCCGGCGGCGAGCATCCAGTCCTGGGTCAGCAGGTAGGCGTTGTCGGTGCCGGTGATCGTGGTGCTGCGGCTCTCGGCGCCGAAGATCGCCGTCGCGGTGCTTTGCACGATGGGGGCGACGGCGCGGACGCCCCGGAGCTGGCTGCTGAGCGCGGCGACGTCGCGGGCGTTGAACGGCCGAGCCTCGGCGCTGGCGCGGCCGGGGCCCCACTGTCCAGGGGCGACGAACAGCAGGTTGGTGCCGAGCCTGGCGAGATCCGCGGTGATCTTCGCCGTCGTGCCCCTGCCGATGGTCACCATGGCGATCACCGCGCCGACGCCGATGACGATGCCGAGGATCGTCAGGAACGAGCGCAGCGCATTGCGCAGAATAGCCTGGACCGCCAGCTTGACCGTTTCACGAATCATGGGAAACACGCTCCATCGCGCCGTCCACGACGATCCGCCCATCCAGGAACTGGATGATGCGTCCGGCGTAGGCGGCCATTTCGCGTTCGTGGGTCACCATGATGACGGTGATGCCCTGATCGCGGTTGAGGGCGGCAAGCAGCCCCATGATCTCGTTGCCGATCTTGGAATCGAGGTTTCCGGTGGGCTCGTCGGCGAGCAGCACCATGGGCTCGGTCACGATCGCCCGGGCGATGGCGACCCTCTGCTGCTGGCCGCCGGACAGCTCGGCCGGGGTGTGGCTTTCCCGCCCCGCGAGCCCGACGCGCTTGAGCGCATCCAGCGCCAGCGCCCGCCTGGCGGCGGGCGGGGTGCCGCGGTAGATCAGGGGCAGTTCCACGTTCTCCAGCGCCGAGGTGCGGGCCAGCAGGTTGAATCCCTGGAAGACGAAGCCGATGAAATTCTGGCGAAACAGCGCGCGCTGGCGGTGATCGAGGCGCGCGACGTCGATCCCCTCGAAGGCGTAGGTCCCCGAGCTCGGCTCGTCGAGGCCGCCGATGATGTTCATCGCCGTCGACTTGCCGGAGCCCGAGGGCCCCATGATGGCGACGAACTCGCCCCCATCGATGCGGAGGTCGACGCCGGCGAGGGCCGTGACGGTGGCGGCGCCCGTCCCGTAAGTCTTGGTCACGGTCCTGAACTCGATCAGAGGCTCGGGCGCCGTCTCGGTCATCGCAGGGGCCCTCCGTTCAGCGCGGCCTGGCGAGGGTATCGACGATGACGTCGGTGCCCGGCTCGATCCCACCCTGCAGGATCTGGGTGCTCTTGCCGTCGGTCGCACCGACGGTCACGGTCCGTGCCTCGGGCTTGCCGGCCGCGAGCACCCAGAGGGTGCGCTCGGCACCGGTCGAGGGCCTCCGGCTGGGGGCCCGGAACCGGGGCCGGCCGGGGAGGAGCTTCCCAAGGAGGCTGCGGGATTCGGCGTCCTGGTCGTCGGCCGGGGGCGAGAACCGGAGCGCCGCGTTGGAGACGGTCAGCGCGTCCTCGATATGCTCGACGACGATCTCCGCCGTCGCCGTCATGCCGGGCCGCAGCAGGAGGTCGCTGTTGTCCGCGGTAAGCACGGCCTTGTAGGTGACGACGCCCTGGATCACCTCGGAGCCGAACCTGAGTTCGCGGATGCGGGCGGTGAATTTCCGGTCGGGGTAGGCATCGACCGAGAAGGTCGCCGCCTGGCCCTCCTTTACCTTGCCGACATCGGCCTCGTCGATGTCGACGCCGACCTCCATCTTGGTGAGGTCCTCGGCGATGGTGAACAGCACCGGAGCCTGGAACGACGTCGCCACCGTCTGACCGGGCTCGACATTGCGCCTGAGCACGATCCCGTTGATCGGCGAGCAGATGCAGGACTTGGCGAGATTGGTCTCGTTGAGCTTGAGGTCGGCGCGCGCCGCGTCCACGTCGGCGACGGCGCTGGCGCGGGTGGCGACGGCCCGGTCGTAGGTGGCCTGCGCCACCTCGAGGTCGCGGACCGAGGCCACGTTGCGTGCGGCCAAGGCCTTCTTGCGCTCGTAATCGAGCTTCGCCTCCTTGATCGTGGCATTGGCGACGACGACCCGCGCCTCGGCGGCGGCGAGCTTGGCGCGGGAATTCTCCACCGTCGCACGGAGCTTGTCGGTGTCGAGCTCGGCGAGCGGCTGGCCCACCTCGATCTTGGAATTGTAGTCCACGAGCACCCTGCGGATGATGCCCGACAGTTCGCTGGAGACGTCGACCTGATTGGTCGGCTGGACCGAGCCGGTCGCCGTCACCACCACGGTGAAGTTGCCGCGGAGCGCCTTCTCGGTGACGTAGCGCAGGCCGGCGCCGGAACCGCCGATGCCCGAAAGCGCGAGACCGGCGAGGACCAGCGCCGCAATGGCGATCCCGCCGACCCACCAGCGCCAGCGTCCCCGCGGCCCGCCGCCCGATCCCGCCTCCAGCTCCAGGGCGGCCTTGATGTTCTGCTGCGATAACCGGTTGTGGGGCTGGTCATTCATGGCGGCTTCCGTTGTCCGTCGGCGGGTGAGGGGCGAACGAAAAGAGCAACCGGTTGCTCGAGGCCCACCGGTGGAATATAGGGGCCGCCCGGATGTCCTACAACGCGAAGGCGGGATCAGAAGCGGGGCACGCCCTCGGCGGCGAGGCGCAGCCGGCCGTCCTCGACGGTGACCGGGACCGGGCGAAGCCCGCAGGCGTAGGGGACCGGGCCGTAGACCATTTCGCCGGTCTCGATCTCGAAGCGGGCGGCATGCATGACGCAAAGGATCTTGCTCTTGTCCAGAGTCAGGAAGATGTCGGTATGCCAGTTGAGCGGCAGGTACTGGTGCGGGCAGACATTGACATAGGCGTAGACCGCCCCGTCCCGGCGCACCGCGAAGATGTCGACTTCGTGCCCGTCGTCGAAGACCACGCGAAAGGCCTTGGAGCCGGGGTTCTCGAGCTCCTCTAGCGGGCACATCACCTCGCCGGGGCGGACGCGGAGCGGCTGGTGCATGGGGCGGCCGGGGGGCCTAAGGCCTGACGCCGGCCATGGCGCAGATGGTCTTCCACTCGGCGGGCGAGACCGGGGTCACCGAAAGGCGCGACTGGCGCACCAGGTCCATGTTCTGAAGCCGCGGGTCGGCCTTGATGTCGGCCAGCGTCACCGGGGTCTTGACCGGCATCACCGCCTTGATGTCGACCATGCCGAAGCGCCCGGAGGCATCGGAATGGTCGGGGTAGTGCTCCTTCACCACCTCGACGATGCCGACGACACTCTTCTCGTTGACGGAATGGTAGAAGAAGCCCCTGTCGCCCTTCTTCATGGCCTTCATGTTGTTGTTGGCCTGGTGGTTGCGCACCCCGTCCCAATGCTCGACGCCCTTCTTCACCTGGTCGTCCCAGGACCAGGAACCGGGCTCCGACTTGAACAGCCAGTAAGCGATCTCTCCCTCCCTTCGCTGGGCCGCCCGGCGGGCGGCGCACATTCGCGCCATGTTATCCGATGGGATGACGCGCGCAAGCGAAGTGAACGGTCGCGTTCGCGGCCCACGACGACCACCCGCCATCATCGTGGCAGAGTCACTGAGGCGCGCAGGCCGCCCGCCGCCCTGTTGGAGAGTTTCAGTCGGCCGCCATGGGCCTCGATGGTCGATTGCGCGATGGCGAGCCCAAGGCCGATCCCTCCGGTTTCGGGACTGCGCGAGGCCTCCACGCGATAGAAGGGCTCAAGGACGCGGGCGAGTTCCTCCTCCGGGATTCCGGGCCCCTGGTCGTCGATGGTGATCTCGACCGCTTCGGAAGTGGCGTTGATCCCGATCTCGGCGGATTCTCCGTGCTTGACGGCGTTGTCGATGAGATTGCGAAGGGCACGCATGAGCGCCTCCGGACGGCACTCGATGACGAGCGGCCGCACCGGCGCCATCGCCACGGCGAGGCCGGCATCTGCCATGTCGTCAACCACGCTCTGCACGAGTGCGGCGAGGTCTGTCGAGCGCCGGGATTCGACCCGTGCCTCGTCCCGGGCCAGCTGCAGCATGGCGCCGACCATGGAATCCATCTCGGCGATGGTGGCCAGCATCTTCTCGCGCTCCGAATCGTCCTCGACGTTTTCGATGCGCAGTCGCAGCATCGTGAGCGGCGTCCTCAGGTCGTGCGAGATGGCGGCCAGCATGCGCGTCCGATTCTCGACCAAGGCGCGAAGCCGCCTCTGCATGGCGTTGAACGCCCGTGAAGCCCGCCGCGTTTCGACCGTGCCGGTTTCGGCTATGGGCGGCGCCGCCAGGTCGTTGCCGAGCCGTTCCGCCGCCCTCGATAGGGATGCGAGCGGCGCGGTGACCCGCCGCACCGCCCAAACCGACACGGCGAGGATGACCACCGCCATGATGCCCACGGAGACGAGGAATCGACGGGAGACCGCTGGACCGGCGTCCGGCAGGGCGGTCGCGAACAAGAGCCACCGACCGTCGGACAGCGGGACCGCGACCCTGAGGTCGCGGAACATGCCGAACCCGCCGAACCCGCCGAACCCGCCGAACCCATGGGCCATGGGGCCTGTCCGCATCGGATGCCTGCCGCCGAACGGCGGGCCTTCCGGCGCCGATACGGCGACGACGGGCACTTCCCCTGGTTTCGAGGGCAATTGCGCCGCGAGGAAGTCTCTGATGACCTCCGCGGCAATCGAGTTCTCGGTCCCGCCCGCGACATCCGGGCGTCGATCGAGGAGCGCGACGCGGAAGACGCGATCGCTTATCGCGGCGACGATGCGCCCGCGCCAGTCGGGTGGCGCCTCCTCGACGAGCCGGGCCAGGTTGGCGATTCGCTGCGCCGCCGCGAGCCCGCCGACGGCGCGCACGGCCTGCTCGCGATCCGCGCTGTAGATCCACCACCCCGCCGCCAAGGAGACGATCAGACCGGCGAGCAGAACGAGCAGGGTCTGCCCGAAAAGGCTCCGCGGGAGAAACCGCTTCATTCGCCCCTCACCTCGGCGGCGAACACGTATCCGCCGCCCCACACCGTTTTGATGATTTTCGGGTCGCCGGGGTCGCGTTCGATCTTCTTGCGAAGGCGGCTGACCTGCGTGTCGATGCTGCGGTCGAGGGCGGCGGCGGCGCGCCCGCGCGCCAGATCCAGAAGCTGATCGCGGCTCAGCACGCGCTGGGGCCGCTCCACCAACGCGATCAGGAGATCGTATTCGCCGGTACTGAGGGGCACCGTCACGCCGTCCTCGCGAAGAAGCGCCCGCGCGCCGGTTTCCAAGGTCCAGCGGTCGAAATGATAGAGTTTCGGCCGCTCCCGAGGCCGGGCCTCCGCTCCCCTGTCGGGGCTGCGGCGGAGGACGGCCCTGATGCGGGCGATCAGCTCACGGCTGCCGAAGGGCTTTGGCAGGTAATCGTCAGCGCCCATCTCGAGACCGATGACCCGGTCGACCTCGTCGCCCTTGGCGGTGAGCATGACTATGGGGATATCGGAGCCGGCTCGAAGCTCGCGGCAGAGCGAAAGACCATCCTCGCCCGGAAGCATGAGATCGAGCAGGACGAGGTCGATGCGGCCGTCCGCGAGGACCTTGCGCATGGCCCGGCCGTCTGCTGACGCGCTGACCCGAAATCCCTCCTTGGAGAGCGCCCGCGAGACGAGGTCCCGGATTTCACGGTGGTCGTCCACGACCAGGATATGCGGTGTTCTTAGCATGGCCCTAAATATAGACCGGCGGTCCCGGGGGTAGTTTCCCAAAAGTGTATCGAAGTGTTACAGACCGCACCTCTGGCACACATTGTCACAAAAAACTCCTCTCCGGAAAAACTTGGGACAAACCCTCGGGTTCAAATGATGCCCGGTAGCGGACTCCTCCGCTGCGCAGCCAAAGGAGATCGAAATGAAGAGGAAAACCTTGTTGGTCGGCACCCTCGTGGCCGGGACGCTTGCCGGTGGCATCGCCCTCGCGGCCGCGACCGGCCATGGCCCCGGCGGCCACGGCCACGGATTCATGCAAGGTCATGGCCCCGTGGGGGCCGGGCACGAGCGAATGCGCCATGGCGGCCCGGGCGGAGGCATGGGCAAGATGCGGCACGCGGCCCCGGCTCGCGGCCACGCCTTCGCCGATCCCGCCAAGATCGAGGCGCTGAAAGGCGAGCTCCGCATCGTGCCGGCGCAGGACGCGGCCTGGACCAAGTACGCGAAGGCGGTCCAGGACGCCGCGGCAGCTATGAAGGAAGCCCATGAAGGCGTCGACCGCGATGCCGTCAGGCGGATGGGTCCGGCCGAGCGCTCTGCCTTCGCGACCAGGATGCGCGAAGGGGCCATGAAGCAAATGGAGACCGTACGGACGGCCGCCGAGGCGCTTGTCGCCGGGCTCGACGAAACCCAGAAGGCCAAGGCCCGGCAGATCCTCCCCGGGTATGCATTCGGCCCCGGTGCCATGCATCGAGAGACCAGCCCCCGGCATCGCCATTGACGGCAGGCGCGCCTTGCGGCGTAGTTCGATCATGGGCCATATGGTCCTTCCCCTCCGGCTCCCAGTGGATCCGGAGGGGGCCCCCGGGGCGGTGCCGTCCCTGCCACGATCCGGGTCACGGGTCCGCGCGCCGGTGCCGGTCGCGTCGTGATGATTCTGTAGCCGGAGGTCCTCCAGCATGCGACTCCTGAAACTTGCCGCGGTTTCCGCGGCCCTGCTCCTACTCGTGGCAGCGCAGGCCCTCACGGCGCCCGGGCCCGCGGATCATTCCACCCACGGCGGCGCCCCGACTCATCGCGCGGCGACTCCCGCCATGCCAGGCCAGGACGCTTTCGGGGCCATACAGGAGATCGTCCGCATCCTTGAAGGCGATCGTGCGACCGACTGGTCGCGCGTCGATATCGACGCCCTGCGTGAGCACCTCATCGATATGAACGAGGTGACCCTCCGCGCGATATCTCGTGCGGAGACGATCGAGGGAGGGCTCCGCATCCTCGTCACCGGAAGCGGCCGCACCCTGAGCGCGATCCGTCGCATGGTCCGGGCCCATGCGCGCGAGGTCGACGCCCGACGCGGCTGGTCGGTCGCGGCCTCGCCCATTGCCGATGGGGTGGTCCTGACAGTGACCGCGACGGACCCGGCGGAGGTCACGAAAATACGCGCCCTCGGCTTCATGGGCGTCATGGTCCAGGGGGCCCACCACCAGCCCCACCATCTGGCGATCGCGCGAGGGGCCCGTCCTCACTGATCACATCCTCGGGGCGGCCCGCGGCGTTTTGAGGATCGGGGGACGACGCGCGCAAGGGCGCCCGGCCGCGACCGCGGGACGGGAGGATCAGGCCTCCGGGAAGACCTTGCGCCAGGGGACCACCGTGGAGGAGCGGAACAGGCCGGCCTTGGCGTAGGGATCGCCGGCGGCGAAGGCCTTGGCCGCCTCCAGGTTGTCCGCTTCGACGATCACGACGCTGCCGATGGGCATGTTGCCGTCATCGGAGAGGATCGGGCCGGCGACCAGAAGGGCGTCCCCCACGCCGCGCAGGTAGTCGAGATGCACCTCCCTGGTGCGCATGCGCAGCTCCAGGCTGTCGGGCTTGTCGTGGTTGATGATGGCGAAATGCATGTGCGTTGTCTCCTTGTCGCGGGCCCAGTGGCGGGGCGGGTCGCGGGTCAGCCGGCGCCTTCGCGGCGGAAGGGCCGGGTGAGGAGCTCCTCCACCACCGCCCGCATGTCTTCGTCGCGGTTGATGATGCGGTCGACGGAGGCGGCGATGGGCATGTCGATCCCGAGCTCTTGGGCCAGGCGCGCGACGGCGCCGGCGCTATAGGCGCCCTCGGCGACGGTGTGGCGCGCGGCGAGCACGTCCCGCGCCCGCTGGCCCCGCCCCACGGCAAGGCCGAGGGAATAGTTGCGCGACTGTTCCGAAGTCGCCGTCAGCACCAGGTCGCCGAGCCCCGAGAGCCCGGCCAGCGTCTCGGCCTCGGCCCCCTTGGCTATGGCGAAGCGGGTGATCTCGGCGAGCCCGCGGGTGATCAGCGCGGCCCGCGCGTTCTGGCCGAAATCGAGGCCCTCGGCGATGCCGCAGGCGACGGCGATGACGTTCTTGAGCGCCCCGCCGACCTCGGCGCCGATCACGTCGTGGGAGGAATAGGGGCGGAAGCGCGGGCAGCCGAGCGCCGCGACCAGCGCCTCGGCGAGCCGGGAATCGGCGGAGGCGATGGTCACCGCGGTGGGCCGGCCGCGGGCGACCTCGCCCGCGAAGGTCGGGCCCGACAGCACGGCGAGCGGCCGGCCGGGCAGCGCCTCGGCGCAGACCTCGCTCATCAGCCGGCCGGTCTCCTGCTCGATCCCCTTGGCGCAGATTACGGCGGGCACGGCAGGCCCGAGATGCGGCGCTAGCCGCCCGGCCACCTCGCCGAGGTGCTGGGCCGGGGTCACCAGAAGCACCGCATCGCCCGTGCCCAAGGCGCCGAGATCGCTGGTCGCGAAGATACCCTCGGGTAGGCGCACGTCCGGCAGGTAGCGGGGGTTTTCCCGCCCCTCGTTGATGGCGCGGGCCACCTCCTCCTCGAAGGCCCAGATGCGGGTCTCGAGCCCGTTCTCGGCAGCCAGCGCGGCCAGGGCGGTGCCCCAGGCGCCGGCGCCGACGATGTCGATGCCGGCGATGGTCATGGGCCGTCCCCGGCGGCCATGGGGATGGCGAAGTTGAAGGCGATGGAGATCCGCGTGCCGTCGCCGAGATAGGGTCTCACCCCGTGGCTCAGCCAGGCCGGGAAGAGGAGCATCTGGCCGGTCCGGGGGGGAATGATCTCGCTGCCGCCCGCGGTCTGGCACCCGCTCAGCGCCACCGCCAGCTCGGGCGCGTACATGGCGGGGGCGATGCCGCGCGGGTCATGGATATGGAAGGCGCCGCCGAGGCCGGGATCGCTCGCGACGCCGCCGTCGTCGACGTAGTAGCAGCCGGAGAAGACGGCCCCGGGATGGGCATGGGCGTCGTTGGCGTGGCCGCGCCGGTTGATGTTGGCCCAGGCATTGACGAACCACGCCACGGCGACCCGGTTGCCCGCCCGGTCGCCCGCGAGCCGGTCGGCCAGCGCCTTCGCGAAGCCCAGCAGCTTCTCGCCCTCCGCCCCGCCCCACCGGGTGAAGTCGTCGGCCGATTGCCAGCCCATCAGGTTGGAATGGGTGACCCCGGGGTGGGTCCTTTCGCGCCCGAGGACGGCCTCGCGCAGGCGGGCGTTCTCCTCCGGCGCCATGGGCACCCGGACGATCACCACCGGGGTCGGGAAATAGCTCCTGACCTCGATCCCGGACTCCTCGCCGGCGCTTGCGCTCATTGACACGGGCCCTCCAGCATCGATCCATTGTTCCCGCGCTGGCTCCCGCGCGCAAGGCCGCTCGGCAGCCGCATCAACGGATCGGTCCGGCCACCGCCGCCTCGGCGGCCCGCCTCTCCTTGGCGAGGCGCGCATCGCGGCGCGCGATATAGGTGGTGGCGGCGGCGATCACCGCGGCGCCGGTCCAGGTCAGCGCATCGGGAAACTCGCCGAACAGCGGATAGCCGGCGATGGCGACCAGCGGCATGCGGAGGTAATCGAAAGGCGCGGCCATCTTGGCGTCGATCGTCACCAGCGCCTTGGTCAGGCTGAAATGGGCAAGCCAGCCGCCGCAGGCGAGGAAAAGGAGCCACGGCCAGGCCGGCGCCGGCGGCGGCACCCACACGAGGGCCGCCGGGATCACCGCGACCAGGCCCATGAACAGGTTCGACCAGAACATGATGGTCATGGGCTTGTCGTTCCGCGATTGCAAGCGCATCACCACCAGGGTCGCGGCATACAGCGCCGCGGAGCCGAGCACCGCGAAGGTGGCCACGCCCACGTCGGCGAATCCGGGGCGGATGATGATCAGGGCTCCGGCGAACCCCACCAGGGTGGCGAGGGAGCGGCGCATGCCGACCCGCTCGCCGAGGAACAGCACCGCGAGGATCAGGGCGAACAGCGGCAGGGTGAACTGCAGCGCCACCGCGTCGGCCATGGGCATCATGGTGAGGCCCCAGAACCAGAGGATCATGCCGCTGCCGTTGAAGGCGCCGCGCATCAGGTGCAGGTCGAAGCGCTTCGGCTTCAGGCTGCGCCAGCCCGCGCCGATCACCCAGGGCAGGATCAGGCCGACGGCGATGAAGTTGCGCAGCATCACGGTCTCGGCCGCGGGCAGATACGGGGAGAGGAAGCGCACGCCGATGGGCACCGTGGTGAAGGACACCATGGCGAGAAGCGCCCAGGCGATTCCCCGGGCGGTCGGCGTCAGGTCGAGGAAGCCCATCTCCGGCCCGATGCCCGGCCTCAGGAGGGCGCGGCCCGCACCTCGCCGAGGGGCCAGCGCGGGCGCGGCGCGAAGTCGAGGGGGTCGGTGAGGCCGAGGCGGAGCCGCTCGATCCCGGCCCAGGCGACCATGGCGCCGTTGTCGGTGCAGAGCGCGGGCGGCGGCGCGCTGAGGATCCAGCCCTCCTCCGCCGAGAGGCCTTGCAGGGCGGCGCGCAGGGCGCTGTTGGCGGCGACGCCGCCCGCCACCACCAGCCGGCGGGCCCGTGGGTGGGCGGCGCGGAAGGTCCCGAGCGCGCGGCGGGTGCGGTCGAGCACGCTCGCCGTCGCCGCGGCCTGGAAGGAGGCGGCGATGTCGTCCACGTCGCGGGGCGGGAGCGGGCCCGGGCCGAGGCGCTCGACGGTCTGCGCCACCGCCGTCTTGAGGCCGGAGAAGGAGAAATCGCAACCGGGCCGCCCCAGCATCGGGCGCGGCAGGTCGAAGCGCCCCGCATCCCCCCGGGCCGCCGCCGCCTCGATCTCCGGGCCGCCCGGATACGGCAGGCCGAGAAGCTTCGCCGTCTTGTCGAAGGCCTCGCCGATGGCGTCGTCGATGGTGGTGCCGAGCACGGTATAGCGCCCGACGGCCTCGACGCTGACCAGCTGGCAATGGCCCCCGGTGACGAGAAGCAGGAGATAGGGAAATTCCGCCTCCGGCTCCACTAGCCGGACGGAGAGCGCATGGGCCTCGAGGTGGTTGACGTTGACGAGCGGCTTGTCGAGCACCTGGGCCAGCGTCTTCGCCGTGATCGCGCCGACGATGACGCCGCCGATCAGCCCCGGCCCGCCGGTGACGGCGATGCCGTCGAGCGCGCCGAGCTCGAGCCCCGCCTCGGCCATCGCCTCGCCCACCAGGCGGTCGATGTGGTCGAGATGGCTGCGCGCGGCGATCTCCGGCACCACGCCGCCATAGGGCGCGTGCGCATCCAGCTGCGAGAGCACCTTGTTGGCGCGGATCTCGCGTCGGTCCGTCACCACGGCGGCGGCGGTCTCATCGCAGGTCGTCTCGATGCCGAGGACGATCATGGCGTGGCTGCTCCAGGCGTATCGGCGAACCCGGGGTTCGATTGCGCGCGCACAATACACTTTGGTCCGCATCCGCACCACTCGCGTCCGGGCGGGGCTGCCAGATGGTTTGCAAAACCCGCGATGTGCTCTAAACACGGGGCATGACAGGCGACGGCACGGACGCGCGGCTCGTGATCGGCACCAGGGGAAGCCCCCTGGCGCTGGCCCAGGCGGAACTGGTGCGGGGGCGGCTGGCGGCCGCCCATCCGGGGCTGGAAGTCGCGACATCGGTGATCACGACCTCGGGCGACCGCTTCCTCGAGCGGCCGCTCGCCGCGATCGGCGGCAAGGGCCTCTTCACCAAGGAGATCGAGGACGCCATGCTGGCGGGCCGCGTCGACATCGCCGTCCACTCCATGAAGGACGTGCCGACGGCGCTGCCCGACGGGCTCGAGATCGCCTGCCTGCTGCCGAGGGAGGACCCGCGCGACGTGCTGCTCGCCCGGGACCCGGCGGTGCGGGCCATCAAGGACCTGCCGCAGGGCGCCGTGGTCGGCACCGCCTCGCTGCGCCGCGGGGCGCAGCTTCTCAACCTGCGGCCCGACGCCAAGGTGGTGAACCTGCGCGGCAATGTCGGCACCCGGATGGACAAGCTCGCCGCGGGCGAAATGGACGCGACCTTCCTCGCGCTGGCCGGTCTCAGGCGCCTCGGTCGGGCCGATGCCGCGGTCAATATCCTCGGCGAGGACGAGATGCTGCCCGCCGTCGGCCAGGGCGCCATCGGCATCGAATGCCGCGCCGGGGATGAAGCGACGGCCCGCCTGCTCGGCCCTTTGAACCATCGCGAGACCGCCATAACGGTCGCGGCGGAACGGGCGTTGCTCGCGGCGCTCGACGGCTCCTGCCGCACGCCCATCGCGGCGCTGGCGAGGCTCGACGCGGCGGGCTCCCTCACCTTGCTTGCCCGCGTGGTGGCGCCCGACGGCGGGCGTCGCTTCGATTCGCGGCGAACCGGGCCCGCCGGGGACGCGGAGCGGATCGGCCGCGAGGCGGGGGCCGACCTCCGTGCCCGGGCCGGCGAGGACTTCTTCGCGTCCCTGGGCGAGGCGTGATGGCGCGGCCCCGTCGCGTCCTGGTCACCCGCCCGGCGGAGGATGCCGCGCCCCTCGCCCGCGCGCTCGAGGCCCGCGGGTTCGCACCGGTGGTCGAGCCCCTCCTCGTCATCCGCTTCATCGAAGGCCGCACGCCCGACCTTGCCGGTCTCCAGGCGCTCGCCTTTACCTCGGCGAACGGCGTTCGCGCGCTGGTCCACGCCGTTCCCGGGGCGCCCGCCGCGGGCCTGTCCGTCTTCGCGGTCGGCCGGGCGACCGCCGAGGCGGCGAGAGGCGCGGGCTTCGCCGATGTCGTGAGCGCGGATGGCGACGCGGCGGCGCTGGCGCGCCTCATCACCGGGCGGCTCGCGAAGGACGCGGGCGCGGTGCTTCACGTCGCGGGGTCGCACCGCGCGGGCAACCTCGCGGGCCGCATCGAGGCGGCGGGCCTCACCGCCCGGCGCGCCGTCCTCTACGAGGCCGAGGCCGCGGAAACGCTCTCCCCCGCCGCGATCCGGGAGATCGAGGCGGGCGCCATAGGCTGGGTGCTGATTTTCTCTCCCCGCACCGCGGGCCTGTTTGTTACCCTGATGGAACGGGCGGGGCTCGGTCCCAAGGCCCGGGCGATGGGACTGGTGACGCTGAGTGCGGCGGTGGCGGAGGCCGCGGCATCGCTTCCCTGGGGCGATGTGAGGGTGGCGGCGGTGCCGGGCGGGGACGCCCTCCTGGACGCCTTGGGGCGGGCGGCGGAGGAGACTTGAGGAACCGGCATGGCCGACGACGACACGAAGGGCAGCGCGGAGAACAAGCCGGAGGTGGCCAAGACGCCGGTGTCGGAGGCCGCCCGGGCGCGGACCAAGACGGCACGGACGGCGGCATCCAAACCCGCGGGCGCATCCCAACCGTTGTCCCCCAACACCGCCACCAACTCCAACGCCAAGCCCGAGGCGCGGGGTGCCCCGGACGCCAACCGGGAGACCGATGCCTCCGCCAAGGAGGCTGAAGCGCGACCCGCCTCCGGGCCCCGGCTTCCCCAGTCGACCGGCGCGCTCGCGGTCCTCTTCGCGATTCTCATCCTCGGCGTGATCCTGTTCGCCTGGCCGGGGGGCCGCGCCTTCGTGGCCAACCTGTTCGGCGGGCCGCCCCCGGCCGAGCTCAGGGCCCTGATGGAACGCGTCGGGACGCTCGAAGCGAAGGTGGCCGGGCTCGATCGCGACATCGCCTCCCTCACGGCGGGAGAGGAGGCGCGCGCAGCGCTGGACAAGCGCCTCAGCGCACTGGAGGCACGCCCCGGCGGGGAGGTGCCGGGGCCCAGGCTCGAGGCTCTGGAAAAACGCCTCGCCGAACTCTCCGCGAAGGTCGCGGCGCAGGAGGCCCGCCTCGGCAAGGCGGAGGGCGCGGACCCCTCCGCCACCATGGCGGCGATGGCGCTCGCGGGTTCCTTGCGCGCGGGCGGGCCGTTCGCCGGCCTCGCCGCCCGGGTCGCGGGGGAGACCGGCGAAGCCGGGCCGGTGGCCAAGGGGCTCGATGCGCTTCGGTCCTATGCCGCCAAGGGGGTGCCGACGGTCGCGGCCCTCGCGGCGCGGCTCGAGACCCTCCCGGTGCCGACGCTGAAGGAGGCGGCGGCGGCCAAGCCTGCCGCCCCGGCGGCGCCGGAGAAGCCTGCGCAGCCCACGGGCTTCTGGGACAAGGTAAAGACCAATGTCCTGAAGCTCGGGCGCATCCGGAAGACGCCGGAGAAGCCCACTGTCCCCGACATCACCGTGTCCGCGCGCGCCGCCGCGGCCGAGGCCCTGGTGCGAGGCGATTTGGCTGCCGCGGGCGAGGCCGCGAAGGACCTCGCCGGGCCGGAGGCGGAGGCCTGGCGCCGCGACCTCGGGGCGCGCATCCAGGCGGAGCGGCTCGCCGCCACGCTCGATCAGGTGGTCGCGGCGCGACTCGGGCGTGGGCCCGCGAAACCGTGACCCCGCCATGGCGCGCCTGATCCTGTTTCTCGTCCTCGCCGCCGGTGTGGCGCTCGCGGCGGGATGGTTCGCATCGGAGCCGGGCAGCGTGACGGTCGAATTCCGGGGCGAGACCTATGAGACCTATGTCGGGGTCATGGTCGTGATCGTCGGCGTTGTCGCCGTCGCGGCGGTCCTCCTCTACGCGGTCCTCGCCGGCCTGCTTTCGATGCCGAGGCGCTGGCGCGCCTGGCGCGAGCGGCGGCGGACGGAGCGGGGCATCCAGGCGCTGGCCCGGGGCATGGTGGCGGTCGCGGCGGGGGACGCGAAGCACGCCCAGCGCGAGGCCGAGCGCGCCGATCGGCTGCTCGAGGCCGCGCCGCTTACCCTCCTGCTCTCGGCGCAGGCGGCGCAGCTTCAGGGCGACGAGAAGGCGGCGGAGAACTATTTCCGGGAAATGCTCGCGCGCCCGGATACCGAATTCCTCGGGCTGCGCGGCATGCTGCTCCAGGCGGGGCGGGCGGGCGACCGCGCCGCGGCCCTGGCTTACGCTCGGAGGGCGGCGGAGCTGCGCCCGGATTCGGCCTGGGTGCAGCGTTCGCTGTTCGAGCTCGCGGTCAAGGCGGGGTTGTGGGCGGACGCGGAAGGGGCGCTCAAGCGCGCCGTGCGCCGCGGCGCCATCGAAGAGGACACCGGCGCGCGCCACCGGGCCGCGCTTCTCCTGCAGCAGAGCATCGATGCCGGGCGCAAGGGCTTTGCCGAGGAGGCGCGGAACCTCGCGCGCAGGGCGGCCCGGGCGGCGCCGGGATCGGTCCCCGCGGCCCTGCGTCTCGCGCAGCTGGAGCGCGAGGCGGACCGCCCGCGCCAGGCCCGGCGGGCGATCGAGCGCGCCTGGCGCGCAGCACCCCATCCCCAGCTCGCCGAGGCCTACGGCCCGCTTTCCGAGGACGGCAAGGAGGAGAGCGACGACGCCCGCGCGCTCGCCCGTGTCCAGGGCCTGAAGCGGCTTGCCGACATCCATCCGAACCATCCCGAAAGCCGTCTCGCGGTGGCCGAGGCGGCGCTCGACGCCAAGCTGTGGGGCGAGGCGAGGGGGCAGCTCGAGAAGGTGCGCCGGTCCTATGACGAGGGGGAATCGCCGGGCGGTCCGCCGGCCAGGTTCTACCGGCTGCTCGCGCGGGTCGAGGCGGAGGAGAAGGGCGACAGCGCCGCGGCGGCGCGCTGGCTCGGCCTCGCCGGCGAGGCGGCCGCCGATCCGCGTTGGCTGTGCGGCGAGTGCGGCCATGGCTTCGCCACCTGGCACCCCTCCTGCCCCGGCTGCCAGGGCTTCGACACCCTCGCCTGGGCGAGCCCCGAACCGCTCGCCCGCATCGCATCGGTCGCCGATCTCCCGCCGCGCGCCGCCCTCGGGGCCGACCCCGGCGCGGATGGCGGCGGGCCGGACGATTCCGAGCGACCCAAGCCGCCGGGCACCGGCGATGGGCCGGACGGCCGGCCCGCGGTACCGGAATCGGCCAAGGGCTGAGACGCCGGGTCAGTTGGCGCAGGTCTTGGGCGGAGCTTCGTCCTCGGCGCCGAGCGCGGTCACGTCACAAAAGCGGTAGAGGTTGTTTTCCGTCGGAAAGATGTAGACGGCGTGGGGCAGCATGGGCAGCCGGGCCCCGGTCAGGGCATTGAAGATGATGCGCCAGTTGTTGATCGGCGTGAGCAGCGGGGGAATGTCGGAAGCCATGCCGGCGGGCAGCCTGAGGGCATTGATGATGCCGATCTTCATGCTGATCTCGCGGCCGCTCAGCGTGGTCAGATCGTAGTCGTAGTAGGCCTCGCGCATGGCCTTTGGGAACGGCCCCTCATCGGACTGGATGACGAACATCAGCTTGCGCCCCGAATTCCCGCGGTGTGCCAGCTGGCGGTCGATGACCGTGAGGATCGTCCGGTTGAAGTACTTGAGGTATTCGATATAGGCCGCCTTGAACTCGGGCCATGTCGCGGTTTTTTCCCTTGCGTAGATGATCGGCCGCTTGAGGCAGCGGCCCTCGGCGTCCATCACGATGGGACTGTGGGGCACCAGCATGTGGGCGAAGACGAAGACCGGATCCCGCCCGTTGCCGACCTCCGCCAGCCGGCGGAACTTGCGCTGGATGCGGTGGCATTCGCGTTGATCTTCGGCATCGGTGAATAAGCGAATGATGTTCAAGGCCGGCGTCTTACGCAACAGCGCGCGTTCGAACTCCGAGAGGTTGTTGATCGAGTCGGGCGGATAGCCCTGGTAGTTCACCGAGGCCCAGCGGTTGACCCGCGTCGGTTCCCACCAGTTGCCGTAATTGTGGAACCGGTACCCCAGCTTGCGCAGCCGGTCCTGGGCGACGTTGTTCTCGAGCGCCTCGTAGACGGGCCGCTTGTCACCGCTGTCGGCGCCATAGGCAATGGTGAAGCTCTCGAGGTAGCCGCTGTTGAGCGTCGAGGCCATGGACTCGAAGGTCTTGGGATAGTTCGAGCGCGCGTTCTCGGCTACCAGGAACCCCCGGGCGCGGAGCGCGGCGTAGAAGGCGCCGTTGTCCATGCCGAAGTCGCGCCGCAGGGTGTCGGCGCTGGGATAGCGGTCGGGCACGACGTAGATGATGTCGGGAAGATCGGCGGTCTTTCCCCGGTGGCCTGCGACCGCGGCGAGCGTCTGGTTGCGGAAGTCCTCGTCGATGGCCGGCGGCGCGGCGTAGAACAGCGATGGGGCGATCACGCCGAAGGTGACCAGCGCCATCGCCGCGGAGGCAAGCAAGACGTACCGCGCACCGCGCAGGGGGTCGATGCGGCGCAGCAAGAGATACAGCGCCACGGGGCCGGCAAGGATGGCGCCATAGGCCACGGCGTCGACGTAGGCGAATTTCGGCAGCGCGTCCCGAATTCCGTGGAACGAGAAAATGCCGTAGAGCGCGGCGGGAAAGACCCGGCCCAGCCACGGCGCGAGAGCCATCAGCGCCAGGGTCAGGGCGACGGCTAGCGTGCCCAGCACGGCGAGCGGGCGAACGACATCCGCCAGCCGCACGCTGTCCATGTTGCCCTGCATCAGCCCGAACACCGCGGCGAGGACGACAGAGAGCGAGGCACCCGCCCACAAGAACGATTCCGTGACGGAGGCTTTCACGCTTACCGCGTCCTGTCGTACCAGAAGATCTCGCGCCCCGATCCGGTGACGGTGCGTTGGGCGACGATCCGGGCGTGACGCTTGAGGGAAGCGGCGAAATCGTCCGGGGAATAGCTGTCGAAGATGTCCTCGCGCAGGGCCAGCATCTTCCGCACCGTGGGGTCGTCCTTGTGCACGAATTCGATGAGGCCGCGGGGTGCCAGGCTGGTGATCCAGCGCACGACCTCGGGCAGCGGGATGTTGCGGCCGATGGCGAGGTGATGCTCGAACGCGAGCGCCATCACGGCATCCACCTGGGCGCAGCGTTCGACCAGGCCCTTGCGCTCCATCCCGTTCCACCCCTGGCCCGGGCTGGGATTGGCGGAATCCTGATAGAGCGGCAGAAAATCGAGGCCCTCCGACTGGGCCCGGGCGAAGGCCTGCTCCAGCGCCCCGTGGTCGGCGTCGAGCCCGATCGCTTTCCTTGCGCCCGAGCTGAGCGCCAGCGCCGCGTAGTCCCCGGTATTGCAGCCGAGGTCGAGAAGCAGACGGGGCCCGGTGGATTTCACGAACTCCGCGACCATGGACTTCTTTTCGCCGGCCGCCGATTCGCCATAGGTATTGTCGCCCGCGTAACCGCTCCACGCCGTCCGGCCCGCGTGTCTGGGCGCGAGCCGCGCGATCCAGTTGCGCAGCTGGACCAGCTGGGCGCGGTAGCTGGAGAGGGGAAGTCCCCGCGCCTGGGCCTTGACGGCGCCGACCAAAACCCTGTCGCCGGCCGCTTGCTGCAGCCGTGCCGGGGCGATGACATGGGACAGCATGCCAAGCGACAGGTAGTGGCGCCACTTGACCAGACGGGCGACGCTCTCGGCGGGGATGCCTTCGGGGCGCCCCCGGTACCAGTCCTGGAAGGGCGGGCCGAACTTCGCCCGCAGCAGAAGCGGGTTGAGGAACTGTTCGCAGAATTGGCGGTGCCCGGCCCAGTGCTCGCCCGCGCGGTAGCGCCGGAACGACAGGGTGTCGATGAAGATCGGGCGGGGCCCCAGGAACTGGATGTTGTAGGCCGACGCGTCCGACAGCGCGATGCCTTCGGCCAGCAGCCTGATCTGGATGTCGAGATGGGCGAGCGCCGCGGCCTTGAGCGCCCCGAACGGCCATTCGTAGGGATAGGACCAGAAGGGAATGCGGCGATGCTCGAGGACCACGCCGCCGGCGGGCGCATGGGCCCCTAGGGTCGCGGCATCGACCTCTTCGGCCCCGAGGACCCGGCCTTCCTCCACCAGCGGGACAAGGGCCCTGCTGTCCCGCACGAATTCGTAATCGGCCAGCCCGACAGGTTGGACCGCCCGGAACACCCTGTTGCCGGCCAGATGCACCTGCCCGGCCGGATCCCTGAAGGAAGCCGGGTCAATCGCCATCGCCCGAATCGTTTTTCAATCGATGGCCGCCCGACATCGAATCTGTGGTCCCCTTGGCCTTCTCGGGACGCCGGAACAGGGAGAAGAATCGGTAAATGTGGTTACGGAAAAACAGCCCCGCCGCGGCGATCGCGCCGACCACGGCCTGCAGCATGATGCTGGCCGTTCCCGGATCAAGGTAGGCATGCGCCGGCCCGCTCATTACAATCAGAAGTGCAAACGCCGCAAAAAACAAACGGATCATAGTTGTCCACCCTGGATAAATTGGAAACCCCATACGCCGGGGCCCACTAAACCTGAATATGATTAACCGTTTCTAAAATTCCATAGAGGCATGATTGCGGCCCGATGCCGTATTTACGGTAAAATCAACTGTTCCGCCAGGGCCCGCCGCCGCCGGCGGGCGCCGGCGTCGGGCTCTTGGGCCGGTTTGCAGCCGTCGCGAGGGGCGGCGGGGGACGGGCCAAACCATTCGCGAGCGCGCGGTTCTCCGATGACGGATCATTCCATGAGAACGTCCCTGATCCGCGCCCGCCTTGTCCATCCGCTCCTGGTCCTGGCGGTCGCGACCCTCGCCTCGACCGCCTGGCAGGGCTTCGATTTCCCCGTCGACAACAACACCTTCCACGTGCCCATCCTGCTCGACTACGCGGGCAGCGCCGAGGGGCCCCATGACGCCGTCACCGGCTCGCTCGGGCGCTACGTGTCGCTCTTCTGGCAGGTGCTCGCCCCGGTCGCGACCGAGCGGAACCTGTTTGCGCTGTTCCTGACCCTTCACATCGCCGTGCGCTTCGCGACCGCGTTCTTCGTCTGGCGGCTCGCGGTCGCGCTCGGCGGCGCATCGCGCCTGTCGGTGGCGTTCGCCGGGGTGTTCCTCTTCCTCGACAGCTTCGTCGGGCGTTCGCCACTCGGGCGGAACGAGATCCTCGAGGGCTACCTCACCCATTCCCAGGTGGTGATCCCCGTCGTGCTCGCCGCCTGGTTGCTGGCCGTCAGGGAGCGACCGCGCGCCGCCGGCGCGGTGATGGGGCTCGCCTTCAACATCAACGCCTTCGCCGCGATCTGGGGCGCGCTCGCCCTGGGGGCGGCGATGATCGTCCGGGCGCGGCATCGGGACCAGGCCGCCGCCCTCAAGGACATCGCCGCCTCCGCCGGCCTCTACCTGATCCTCGCCGCGCCGACCGTCGTCTGGATCGTCCTCGCGGTCGCCGAGGTCCCGCCCCATGCGCCGTTCAGCCATGGCGCGTTCCTGCGCGAGTACTACGGCTATCACTATTTCATCGACATGCAGTGGAAGGAGGCGGCCGTCTTCCTGCTGGCGGCGCTCGTCGGGCTCGCGCTCACGGCCCGCGCCGCGGCGCATTGGGACGAGGCCCGGCGGGAGACGGTGCTTTGCCTCTACGGCGCCTATGGCGCGGTGGTGGCCTTCGGCGCGGGCGCGCCCTATGTCATCGACCACCGGCTGCTGTTCGCGCTCAACCCCATGCGCATGGACGCCTATCTCCTGATCCTGATCGGGGTCGTCGTGCTGGCCTGGTGCATCGCCGCCTTCCGCGCCCCCGACCGGGCGGAGCGCGCGGCCGCGGTGATCGCCCTGATGGGGCTCGCCGACGGCAACCTGGCACTGCTTGCGGGCGCCTGCCTTCTCCCGGGCGGCGGCGCCCTGAAGGGCGTCGGACGGCGCTGGATCGCCGTCCTCTCAGGCGCGGTGGCATTGGCCCATCTCGGCTTCGGATCGGCGCCGGTGATCGACGGCCAGGCCGGGCCGATGGCGGTGTTCTGGTTCCTGCTGCAGGCGGGGGCGATCCTCTATCTCCTGATGAAGGCGGGCGCCGGCCTCGAGGAGGCCGCGGCGCTGATCGCGCTCGCGCTCGGGGCGATGGCGCCGGGGACGGGGTCCGGGCTCGCCCTCGCCCTCGCCCTCTGCGTCTACGGCGCGGCCTTCGCCCTGCTTCTGGGCGCGCCCGGGCGGCGGGCCCTCGCGCTGGCGGCGGCGGGGCTGGCCCTCGCCCTCATCGCTCTCAGTGCCCCCCTGCCCTGGCTCGGCGCCGCCCTGGCGGCGCTGCTCGTGCCCGTCCTCTCGCTGCTGCCGCTGCCCTGGCCGGGACGGTTGCCCGAGCCGCCGGCGTCGTCCGAGGGCGCCTTCGTCTCGGTCCTGCTCGCGGCCCTGGTGGCGGCGGGCGGCCTCCAGATGGCGGCGCGCGGCGGATTGAGCTCGCAGCCCGCCGAGATGCGCGCCTTCACCGACGTCCAGCTCTGGGCGCGCGGCGCGACGCCGCCCGGGACGGTGTTCCTGCCCGTCGGGGTGAGCGGATTCTCCGTGCTCTCGCGCCGGCCGGTCTGGACCGACTGGCAGTCGGGCGGCATGGTGATGTGGGCGCCCGAAGCCCATGAGACGTGGTGGCGGCGCTGGCGGAGGCTTCGCGCGGTCGCGAGCGTCGATGCGGCCCGCCGCCTGGCGGTTGCCGAGGGCATAACCTACATCGTGTTCGATATGGCCAAGGTCGCGCCCCGCGGCCTGCCCGCGCGCTGCATCGCCTACCGGAACGCGCGGTTCTGGGTGCTCGGCCCCTGCCCGGGCGGCTCCGCCACCCCGGGCGCCACCCCGGGCGCCGCCCCGGGCGCCGTCCCGGGCGGCGACGACAGAGATTAGGGATTTGCCGCGATGCGGTTTCGCGCTACCTTGCGCCCCTCACGCGCCCATGCCGCCTTAGCTCAGCTGGTAGAGCATCGCATTCGTAATGCGAGGGTCGCAGGTTCGAGTCCTGCAGGCGGCACCATTCTTTTCGGTGTGCCTACCACCTGTGGGACCTACCCCATTGGGGCATAAACTTTAATTGAAAATTATACCCCGTTGGGT